>JAABUV010000519.1_pt1 | contig 58161 bp, 52 predicted proteins | sample 5559971 | NCBI WGS metagenome assembly JAABUV01 (sample SAMN10711881, study PRJNA513362) | rock metagenome | isolation source: Antarctica rocks | place: Antarctica: Victoria Land, Knobhead nord | collected 2015-12-19 | reverse complement strand
AATGAGTTGAAAGCAAAAGTTCGTTGTCACATTGATCATTGAGACAAAGTACATGACTTTATCAATCTGCATCAAGAAAGATTTATGAATCAGTCAAGTGCTTAAGAACATGAATCTGACAAAGTATCTGAGCATTAGTCACAGTCGCGTTGATATTCTTAAGAAGATTACTCATCAATCTGTCTCACTCACACAGCTCAAGAAAGATAATCAAGCATCTTTTATGCTGATTAAGAATGTTCATATTTACGAAAGATTGAAGCACATTGACATAGCTTATCATTACATTTGAGATCTGCACAAGAAGAATCAGATTTCAGTGAACTTCGTTTCTAGTCAAGATATGATAGCAGACGAATTGATCAAGTCACTATCTCAACAGAACTTCAAGAGATTCATTGAACAACTGAAACTGAAAAGCAGTGAAAGCTGAGAAACTTGCAAGCATTGAGTAAGAGTGTTGAGAAGTGCAATGATAGACTTGTTTCTAGCAGCTTATTGTGATAGCTCTGAATTCAGTCTGAATTCAGTCAGACTTGTTTTTAGCAGCTCTCTCTAAACTAGCGTCAGCGATAAAGTCGCGTGTCGCGACTCTGTCATGCGTGACAGTATATAAATAGAGCAGTCTGTGACTTCTCTTCATAATCTAGATAGATTTCATCATATGTGATACTGTTCATTCTACTCTTTTAATAAGTATGATAATTAATCAATTCTTAAATGTTTCAAAAGAATTTGCAAATTTCGCGAATCTTTTCATTTAAAAAATCAAAGTTTTTTCAACTTACAAATTTTATGATCATATTATTCACATCAAGAAGAATCATATTGCTTTTTGAGATTCTTTGTACAATCTTTTTGCAGTTGAACTCATTGTACAAAAAACATATATTGAGAAACAGCTTTGAGCAAACATGATATGATACTTCATCTCTTCAGCTGAAATGTTTATGCTCTTTACATTTAAAAAAGATGAAACGTTGCAATCATACATTGATTATCAAGAACTTAATACAATCATTCTCAAGAATAAATGTCTTCCTTTGCTGATCAATAAAGCTTTTGATCATCTTGCAGATATCAAGTGATTTATCAAGCTTGATGTTATGAGCGTGCTCAGTCTTCTACTGAGATACGTGTTCTTTGAGCTAGACTAAGACTTTATTGAGCTTAATGCTCATATTTCTTCTGTACATATAGTTTTCACATCTGATAGCTTTCGCTCTTTAGCTTTGAATTCTCATTTATCTAATTTACTCTTCGTTTATCTGTATTTTTATGACTTGCTTTAGACATGATTCTAACACTTGACATCAAGAACGCATTCAACAAACTTTGCATACAAAAAGAAAATGAATGAAAGATGATATTTCATATGAGATTTGATTTATACAAGTATCTTGTGATGCTCTTTGATCTCATCAATGCATTGACTTTCTTTCAGATCTATATGAATCAGACTCTGTTCAAATTTCTCAACATCATCTGTTTCATTTATTTGAATGACATTCTGATATTCAGCGAAACTTGCAAGAAACATGTTCATCACGTATGATAAATTCTTGACAAACTGCAGATTTTAAAGCTCTACATCAAGCTCTTTAAATGCAAATTCTTCAAGAAAGAGCTATTCTTTTTAGAATATAAAGTAGAAAAAAGAGAAATTTCAATGAAGAAGAATTGAGTGCAAATCATTCAAGATTGATCATAATCAAGAACAATGAAAGAAATTTAAATGTTTCTCAACTTTGTCAACTTTTATCATCAATTCATAAAGAATTATTCAAGAATAGCATCATTCTTGATTGATTATCTCAAAATGAGTCTCTTTTTTAACACAAAGAAGAAATGAATTCTCAAAGAATAAATGAAGTGAATTGAACTCATCAACAGTGCTTGAAATGCTTTTCAGAAGCTGGAAATCATCTTTGCTCAAAATGTTGTTCTTCAGCACTTCAATTTTGCAAAATTCATAAGATTGAAGATGAACATTTTTGAATTTGCAAAGAGAACGATGATGTCTCAATAAACAAATATCATACTCAAGAATTTACATTAACATTCAGTAGTCATCTGATCGAGAAAGTGATAATCAATTGAACGAAACTATGATGTATATGATCAGAAAATGCTGATGATTGTCAAAAGCATGAATCATTGAAGACATTATTTAGAAAAGACTTGACATGAAATAAAGATAATCAACAATGATGCAAATCTTCAACACTTCATGATAATAATCAAGCTTTCTTGCAAACAGATGAAGTGAATCAACAGACTTACTGTGTACAACTTCAAGATCTTTTATCAAAAGAAAGTGAGCAACTTTGTTGATGATTCATCAAGAAAACACAACTATGAGAAAGATATCAATGCAGATGAGAGAAAATTCACTTGTGATTTAGCATATATGAGAAAACTTTTGAAGAATTTCTTGAGTTAATCAATGTCAACGCTTATCATTTTCACTCAACAGTTCAAGATTCTGAGCATCAGAAATCATAAGAAAATAATTATTAAATCATTTGAAAAGATCATCAACTTATCAGTGTTTGCAAGAAAAATCAAAGAAGTTTCTTAAACTTTGAAGAAATTCTCAACTATTGATGAAAAGTCTTAATGATGATTTCAAAACATTATTATTTCTCGTCAGAAGAACATCTGCTTTTGCAAGAATATTAAATCAAGATTTACTACTGTTGCTGAGACTTGAAAAGACATTGATTTTCATAAGAACATTGAGTCAAGATTTATTATTATTATTAAAACTAGAAAAGATGTTTGCTTTTGCAAAAACATTAAGTTAACATTTACTACTGTCATTGAAACTAGAAAAGACATTTGTCTTTGCAAGAACATTAAGTTGACATTTATCATTGTTACTGAAATTGAGAGAAACATCATTCAGATGAGATGAAAATGCAGAAGAGCAAATTCTTTTGCTGAAGAAAATGAACGTTTAATCATGAATTAAAGTGAGAGTTCAACTATGTGTTGTCTCGCTGACAAAAGCAAATGTTTAATCATGAGTCAGAGCAGAGTTTTGATCATATATTGTTCTGTTAAAAAGAGTGAATGTTTGATCATGAGTCAGAGTGAGAGTTCAACTATGTATTATCTCGCTGATGAAAGTAAATGTTTAATCATGAGTTAAAGCAGAGTTTTAACTATGCATCATTTTGTTGAGAAGAATGAATGTTTGATCATAAATCAGAGCAGAAGTTTGACTATGTGTCATTTTGCTGACGAAAGCGAATGTTTAATCATAAGTCAGAGCAGAGTTTCAACTATGCATTGTTCTGTCAAGAAGAGCAAATGTTTGATCATGAGTCAAAGCAGAGATTCAACTATGCATCATTCTGTTGAGAAGAATGAATGTTTAATCATGAGTCAGAGCAGAGTTTCAATCATGCATCATTTTACTGAGAAAAGTGAATGTTTGATCATGAGTTAAAACAGAGACTCAACTATATGTCATTCTGCTGAAGAAATGAAGAAAGCTTTATTCATGAAAGAGAAAGTGAATGCATCAAAAAGTTATTTCATTGCAATTCAGAATGATTCAGATGAGACAGATGATACAGTCTTGAAGTTTATGAAAATTCATAAATGCTTCAATTCATTGATATAAAATGATGTTCTGATTTCAAGCTTTATTGACTTTGCAAGCTACTTTTTCAAGAGTTTGACTCAACTGATTTGCAAACAGCAAAAAATGAATTATTTCATCATCACAGTATAAGAATTAATGAAAAAGAAAAACTCAAGCATATGCAATATTGAAATTGACTTCAGCATCTTCATGATCAACTGATTGAAAAAAATCATAAATAACATTATGCTATTTCAAGAATTCATTTATGTTTCTGCATAAAATGAATTTAGAGCAAAAATTATGAAATAACATCATGACAGCTCTTTTGCAGAATATTTTGATTCTCAATGATATTCAAAGCTTGTTCAATGAATCTTTAACTGATCATTTGCAAATAAAAACATTAAGAAATACTGCAGAATCTGTAAATCATGTCAGCAACATAAAACATTACATCACAGAATTTGAGAACTTCTGAATAGTTTGCTCATTTCTTGAAAAGTATGAAAGAACATCATCATGAATTTCATCATTGATCTTTCTGACAGCACAAGCATTTCAGATATCTTCTACGACAGCATTATGATTGTAGTCGATTGTCTTTTTAAGATGATGCACTACATTTCTACTTGAAAGACAATGATTACTTTCAATCTGATTAATCTTTTTCTTGATAAAGTAGTTTAATATCACGAGACTTTTGATGATATAGTTTCTGACAGAGATTTTGTATTTACATCACACTTTTAAACGTCGCTATGCTATCATCTTCAAATCAAGTGAAAACTTAGCACTGCATTTCATTCTTGCATTGATGATCAAATTAAGAGATAAAATCAAACTCTCAAGATTTATTTTTGAGTGTACTGCAATGATGTTCAAAATGATTGAGTTCATCTTCTTGTCATGATTGAATTCTTCTACAATAACAATGTTCACATTGCAACATTGATAACATCATTCTTTGCAGTTACAGAAAAACATTTGAGAATGAAGTTCAGCATCAAAAGTCATTCAAAGAAATCAAAGTCAGTCATGAACTACACAATGAGAATGAAAAGACTGCATGAGAATTTTCGTTACAGACTTGCAAAGACAAACGTCAACTATGTGACTCAGCATGATAAAAAACACTCTGTTAAGATGTATTTTATCAATCAGTTAATGTGATTAAATGTCAAGAACATTCAAATCAAGAAGTCTTTCAAGAAACTTAAAGTCAGAAAATACAAATTGTATAAAATTCTGAAGCATCTGAGCAGACAAGTTTATCGTCTGAAACTGTCTTCAAAAATGTGCATACACTCAATATTCAATGTCAGCTTGCTGAAATCTTTCTGCTCAAGAAAGAAAAAATTGAATGAGTTGCTCATGAAAGATCTTGAGCTGAAGAAAGAAATACATGATAGTTGAAAGATTAATGACATACTGAATAGTTGCATACAGAATGATCAGTTGCAATATCTGCTTAGCTGAAAGAACTTTGAAGCTTCAGAAAATATTTGAAAATCATTAAATTGTCTTGATAACTGCAAGACTTTATTAAGATTCTTTCATTGCAGATATTTCATCAAGCTTGAAAGTAAGCTGTTAACGTTATCATAAAAGATCACAAGTATGCATAAAACAAAGTAAAAAGATTGATAGTTATTTAGCTATCATTAAAAAGAAAAAAAGAAAAGAAAAATAAAACTTTCTCATTCAATCATTCTCATCAGTACTTGAATCAACAGTTTAAAAAAGTCGTTAGCAAATGCAGAAATTGATACATGAATAACTTACAAGTTTCATATGATATGTATATCATTCAGCTTTCACTTTCTCGAAAATTCAAGAATTGATAAAAGTAAACTCTTGCAACTATTAGTCAGATAGCACAAAACATGCACAAGCTATCATATTGACAGAATGAATGAGATAAGAAACTCATATCAAAGCTCACTGCATTCTTCATCTCTTTAATGATAGATTGCATGATTAATGCTAAAGATGAAAGAAGAGAAAAAGTCATTGACAAGAATGAATCAGATGAGAGTGAGATGTTCTTTATCTTTTTAATGATAAACTGCGTGATTGACGTTGAAGATGAGATGAAAGAAGAAGTCATCAACAGAAATGAATCAGATGAGAGTGAAAACAGAAAGATATAAAAGAACAAAGAGAATAAGAATGAAGATGACATCATAGAAGAGCATATTTTAATTGTGACAGAGACATTCTGATCTTTTGAATGCATTGCAAGAAGAATCAAAGCATTCTGAATCTGAGCAATTAAAATGAGTCAAAGATTGTCATAGTTTTCAATCTGCTTTCACAGATCTTCAATGATCTTGTTCTGTCTTGCAATTTAACACAGCAGATCATTAATTCAAGTCTTTTATGTTTTCATTTGCTTTTGCATCTCTTTACGATTAATAGTTGCATCTTCAACATTCTTCTTCATTTCACTGATGTCATCTTTGTTTATCTTGATATCAAGAACGAGAGAATACAGCTTCTTCTTAATATATTTATCAAATTCAAGAAACATCTGACTCTGAGTTAAGTTGAAAGAGAGATTGCAAGAGATGATCATCATTTTCTTGATCATAAACTCAGAATCAGATGCAACAAAGAACGAAGAGAGACTTACGTGAAGTCAAGAAGAAAGAAAGTTGAAGCAAAGTGATGAAGAAGCAGAACTGATGAGATTGAATTCAAAATCAGACGTAATCTCAACATAAAAAGAGTTTGAGCAAGACAGAAAAGTGCTTAAGTCAGATGAAGAAAGAACAGAGCTGACAGAAATGAGCATTAAGTCGCTTTTAAGTGTTCTAAAAAGCATCAATTAATCATTTAATTTTCGCATCTTGAAGCTACTGAAAATTATACTTATGACTCATATTAACAATTTGCTTTAAATACTGCGCATAAAGCGCATTTCTTTGAGTTCTTTTTAATAGAAAATTTAATCTTAATGCATTTAACATCTTTTTCAACGCATTTCTTGCATCTTTTTACTGAAACACTCTTGCAATATACATTAATAGCAATCTTATGATGCTGAACTGAAGAAGATAGATTCTCTCTGTAGACAAGCATAATAAAGATGATGAAAGACGCGCAAGAATGATTATTAGCAATAAACAAAGCAATTAAATCAGAAACAACAGAATCAACAGCAGATGAAATGTATAAATGAAAGATAAATACATTTTTGAATCAAAGAAACAAGAATGACAAGACACTTCAATGATTTTCTTTCTTTCTTATCTTCAGATGTGAAATGATCAGCTCATTGCACATCAAATCAAGAATCTGATTTATACTCACTACTGTCATGATACTCGATGAAATCATACAAAACTACTTTACAGAATGAGTAAAAGATTAAGTAAGATAATGAAATGAAGATTGAATGCAAGAATGAAAGTTGAAGAAGAAAGAAAATCAGACAAAAGATAAAAGAGATGAATTGACAAAAATTTACTACTTCACAACAAATAAACATGAATATCAATGATCATCATCATCACGCTAGTCACAACAAACAACAAAAGCATCACTCTTTTGTTCATTGTTTACTTCTACTATCTGATACTATCTTCTGCTCATTGTTTGCTTCTACTATCGAGTATCATTTACAGAAGAAAACTTCAAATTGAGCAAATCTCGATTTTCATCATAATTATCATTATGAGAATTCAAGTTTAGTCGATGTGCATGTGTTAATGAAAGAAAGCGTCGAGATCATGATCATACTGTGCATGAAGCGACAGTCAAAATATAATGAGACAACAAAATAATAGTCAAAATTCAAATCTACAAGATTCAGAGAATAAACACAAATGATACTGCTGATTATTTAAAGATTCTACATAAGTTGCAAAGAATGCTCAGTTTACATTTATGAAAATCAGAGAATAAAGAATATGCTATTGAACTCAATGCTTGTGCTATCAAAAGAGAATCTTGAAAACACAATGATGTACAGCGAGCTTTAATATCATGCATTGCATGAAGAAATAAAGCAATTCAACAACAAGAACGTTGTTATTAAAAGAGAAAATAATTGTCAGAACTCAGATTTATGTTGAGACCGTGCCTAGAATCTAATCACACTGCAGCGAGATAGTGCGTAGCTGAATAGAATGTTTGATCAATAGAGATAGCTATAACTAGAATATTAAGAATACAGAAGAAATCAAAGAGAGTTTCGAGCTGTATCTATAGTAGAGCAAAACAAAGGAAACGAAGCAGGTTTGCTCGAGTATCGAAAGCGCTAGAATAGAGTGTTGAGGCTAGGGGTTCAACATGAGCCAAAACCCCTAGAGCTTGTTGACTAGAAAACCCTATTCAATCTCGACACACTCGTAACAATTTATAAAAGTCAGAGTTCTTCAAAGAATAAAGAATAAACATAAGAATTATTCTTCAACATTATCATTAAGTTCTCAAACAAGAATCTGAGTTTATGAGAATTGAAGCATTGAGTTTACAAGAGACTTTACTGTTGATTCTCAGAAGTATTGAGTCTATGAGAATCTTTATCTTTAATTCTCAGAAGCTCTGAATCTACAAAAGTTTAAGTCACATACAAATTTCAATGTTTCATCAATGATAAGAGTTCAAGTCACATATGATCTTCAAGAAATTTCACATGAGTTGCATGTAATTTCGCTGATTTTATTGACGATGCTTGAGCTTAGTCTTTTAAGTATATAAAGAAGAGTTCACTTCTGTATTTTGTAGTTTAATGTTAACTTTCTATATGAATAGATATTACTAAGCTACTATCAAATTTGATCATATTATCTACGCGTATATTCTTTAGTGTGACTGCGCGTTTCTTGAGCTACTCACATTGAATCATGCTATGAAACGTTTATCAACTGCATGATTTACTCAGTTCTATTGTTGCAAACAGAGACTTTCAATTCATATCAACTATGTGAAAAAGTCTTTGCAAGCGACTGAGAATCACAGCTAGTCTATTCACAGTCTATCATTCTGAAATCAATGATCAATCAAAATGAGTCAATCAAGACATTGAACGTGAACTTAGAATTTACTGCAATTACATGCAGAATGACTGAGTCAAATAAATATCTATGATGAAATTTAGCAACAATTTCAATATCTTCTTGATCATCTCAATGATTTCTTTCTACTTCAATAAAGATTTTCACCTTCAAATGAGTTTCGATTCAGATACAACTGACTACAAAATCATCTGTGAATGATTGAAAGTTAGAAAAGCAGATGATATTATCATTTGAATGAAAGAGTTACTTAGCTTCGATCATCAACAATTGAAAAAGATGAAGCTGATCATTGAAGCACAAATCAATAAACATAAATGAGACGTCATTTATAAGATAAATGACTGAATTTGACTATTCTTCAGAAACGTCAAAATCATGAGATCATGCAAAGATTTGAAAGACAAACAACTAGAATTGTATCAAATCACTGTCAAAGTGAAGATTTTCTATCATCTTCATCTATCAGTCAGCATGAAGCATCTGCATTCAATCATCAACGTTTCAATAAAGAGCTTGAGTAGCTTGTAAGCTAGTGAGCAACAACATCTGAATCTTAATGCGCTTGAGACGCATATGCTAGCTACTAGAACAGACACTTTTCATAATTCAGTAATTAGCTGATTTAGCAACATAAATCAATCATTGATATGAATGTGTTAGAATTGAATAAGATCAAAGCTTTAACTCTAATCAATTCACAGTGAACGTTAGCGAGTTCACTGCGTATTGATTAGAACTAGTCAATGATTTAGTCGAGAGCTGACTCAGATCTGACTCAGATTTGACTCAGATATGACTCAGCATCTTTTCTCTTTTCTAGCATCTTCTAATCAGCTTCTATTATCTTCTAGATAAACACACTTCTTTGTGTTACGAGTGATCAACAGATTTCTATGACAAACACATTTCTTTGTGTCACAAACATCTTTTAAATCAACATCTTTCTTATGTTTCAACACGTCTTCTTTGAGACTAGCATCGATCTGAGTAACTACTATATAAAGCGTGTTCTTCTTGTCTTTTGTATCTTCTTTCTTCAATATTCTTAAAGTCTTAGTTATAACTATCTTTATAGATCAAACATTCTAGTCACGTATGCACTCTGATTAGTTTCTAGACATGATTTCAACATTACTTTAAGAATTCATTAATCACATGATATTGATTTCTATACTTATTTAAATCAACTCAACTGATAACAAAATAAGTATAAAGAAATTTGTGTATCTGATGATCAATGACATTGAAAGACAGAACAACATCAAGAAATCAATAAAATCAATGAGAACATATGATCATGTGATTGCTAGAGAATCTATTGCTCAGTCAGTAACATCAGTTCAAATCGATTAATAGAATCAACGATAAAGAATCTTTGTTGATTGCTTGAGAATCACAAAAAACTCTCTCAAATCAGCAACACTCTTCTTTAAAGACTAAACACTTTAACAAACAATCTCACTACATACTATTGAGCATCGTTCTTCGCTCGATCGTCAACTCTTCGCTATGACTCAATCATCTGTGAACAATTTCTTTCAGAGTAATCAAAGCTCTGATTCAGTCATTTATTCTGAGCTATCATCTTGCATATTGAAATATCTTAGAATCAATGTCGTACGAAAACATCAATACTCTTTGCCTCATTCTCAAACTCTCAATAAATCTCATGAAGCTTCTACTTCATGAAATATAAAAAATGTAAAGCAGCTACAACATTGAATTGAACAAGACTCAGAAGTTTTTCTAGAAGATTTGAACAGTCTTCAAACTCAATGAGATCTAGACGTGAAAGCTTGTGAGTTATTTGACAAGATATCAAGTGAACAAATATGAAAGACTTGTTTCAAGAAAATGAATAAAGTCAAAGAACGCTTGAATCAATTAAATCAGACGTTTTGAAATCAAGTGACTGAATTGCAACATCAACTACGATTATTTAAAGAAGTCACTTCTTTCTCTTCTACTCTGTTCAATTTCTTCAAGCGATTTCAAAAGCTTTCGAATTCATCTCTGTTTACTGATGAAAAAGAATCTATCTGAAATGATTGACAAGAAAAGATTCGTGACAAGCTAAAAATCAACGTCAATCATTTCAATATCAATAGAACTATTCTGATCTACGTTCACTTCAGAATCAAAAAAGACGCAGTCAAAGCTACTTTAACTTAATGTCAACAAGATTCATTGAACTTTTATGTCACAGTCAATGATCTGTTAAATGAACTTGCTCAGCTTTATGATGATCTCAATAAAGAGACAAACTTTCGAAGAAAATATGTTAATCTTTCTCAAGAAAAGAGCAAATTCAACAACTTCTATTTGATGTTTCAACGTCTGTTCTTCTATCTAAAGTATCACGAAAAGCAATTGATCATCAATTTACAAGACAAGATAGTTTATCATCTTCATGCAGCTTGAAGTAATCAATTAATTCAGTCAAAATCTCTGAACGAAATTTGTAGTTATCTGATTCGTTTGAACAATGAGCATTGAGTCATGAGTGACATCAAAGAAAAGAAATTTCTGAACAAAGTCAGAAAGCAAGTCATCTTTGCTGAAAAATGAGATTCATTGAATCTTTACAGAAAGATTGAAGTCACTACACTCGTCAATCATTCAAAGTCGCATGACGCGATTTTGACTAACGTCAAAGACATTGATTTACAAGCTGAAATCTGTTTCATCTGTTACAAATCAGATTATACTTCTAGAGAGTGCTCTGATCGATCTAGAGTTAATGTCTTAGAAAATGATGAGTTCAACCGTTCAAATTCTGAGTCAGATTCTGATTCAAAAAACTAGTTATCTCTTTCGAATTATTGAAGAGATAAAGATCATATCTTTGTGCAATCAGATTAAAGTTCTATTGAAAGAAAACTATTTTGAAAAGTCATTTCTGATCAATGCTTCTCTTATCTTTCAGAGCAATTCTTTCAGCCTTCGTTCTTTGATAGATAGTGATTTCGTCGTTTACATGCTGATACATGACAAGCTAATCAATAAAGTATGCAAGAAACTTGAAATACAATCTATATCACTAGCAAAAGAGAAGTTAATACGAGAATATGATGAGAAGCTATTCAAGAAAGCAATTACTCATAAGATTTTACTCAATCTCACGATAGAAAGTTATAGAGAATTGACTATGTCAATGCTGATAGCTGATATCAAGCATCATGAAGTTATATTGAGCAAACTCTGAATGAACAAAAATGAAATATTATTGAACATGAGACATGATACTATCGTATTTTCTGATCAATTGAATATTTCTATTTCGATTTTTTCGATCTCGTCAAATACAAAGCACTCAAGTTGATCGCGATCAACTTTGACCTCTTCAGCAGCTCACAGCAAGATCTCTAAGATGCTCAAACGTTCAGTTTCATTCATTCAGAAAGAGTCATTCTCGATACAAAACATAAACATCATCTCTTTTCAAGCATTAGTAAAACGAAAAAAGAAGAATCAGACAGAGATTTTTGCTATGTTCATCAAAAACATCGATAGGAAAATCATCTACAATACTCAATGCAAACTAGATATCATAAACGTCTTTTCTACTGATGAAACGACTCAGAATCTAGAGAATATTAAAGTCAAGCTATCATTGAAATATCAGAATTTTCTAGACATCTTTGATTGAGCTCAGACAGACAAGCTATCGTCTCATCGTTTGTATGATCATAAGATAGAGCTTACTAGTGACGCAACGTCATCTTGCTGTCGAGCATATTGAATGTCTTTCTACAAGCTTCAGAAAGTAAAGAAATATCTGAACGAGAATCTTTTCAAAGAATTTATAACTCTCAGCAAAGCTTCGTATTTCTCACTCGTTCTGTTCACTCTAAAAGCAAATAAAGATCTACGATTCTGCGTTAACTATTGAAAGCTCAATGCTATTATCAAAAGAAATCGCTATTCTCTATCACTCATAGATGAGATGATCGACAAAATAGTTGATTGCAAGCATCTGACTCAATTAAATATCATTTCAACTTTCAACAAACTGCGAATGCATTCTGATAGTGAGAACTACACTATCTTTATCATTGCTTTAGAAGCATACAAATCAAAGATGCTATCTTTTGAACTTATCAATGATTCTGTCTCGTTTTAGCAGTATATGAATGACGTTCTTTGAGACTTTCTAAATGACTTTTGTCAAGTCTATCTAGACGACATTCTGATCTACAGCAAAACTCAACAAGAACATTGACAACATGTCAAGATAATATTAAATTATTTACAAGAAGCTGATCTACAAGTAGATATTCAAAAGTGCAAATTCAACGTAGAAGAAACTGTCTTTTTAGAAGTCATAGTTTCAGAACAAGATCTTCGTATGAATTCTATCAAAGTGAAAGTCATAGTCAACTGAACTACGTCAATCAATTTAAAAGAAGTTCAGAGCTTCATGAGATTTGTTAACTTCTATCGTTGTTTTATTAGAAACTTCTCGAAGCTAGTCAAATTGTTCACTCAGCTGACTAGAAAAGATACATCTTTTGTTTGAAATGAAGTTTGTGTTCAAGCTTTTGACAATCTAAAGAAACAAATCAGCTCAATCTCAGTTCTACAACACTTCAATTCAAAATGACAGACTATTCTGAAAATCAATGTCTTTAACTACGTCAAAGATGAAATACTATCTCAGTATGATGATGAGAATGTTCTTCACTCAGTAGCGTTTTACAGCAAGAGCATGATTCTTGCTGAATGCAATTATTACATCTATGACAAGAAATTGCTAGTCATTATTCAATGTTTTGAACATTGAAAACTCAAGCTAGAATGCACAGAGCTATTTATTCAGATGTTCATTGATCATCAGACTTTGAAGATCTTCATGAAAAACAAACAGTTAACTTGACGTCAAGTCAATTATCTAGATATTCTATTTGAGTTTAACTTTCAGATCATTTTTTGATCAGGCAAAATGAACACTAAAGTCAATGCTTTAATCAGAATGTTTCTGATCAACGTCTTTGAATCAACTCAGCGTACTGAAGATCGCTATCAGATCATTCTGACACTTGATAGAATAAATATTCTAGCTATCGAATCTGAAGTTGATCTCTATCAGCGAGTAAAAGATGTCAACAAGATGAATGAACTTTGCAATGAATATAAACAAGTCATAAGCAAAAACAAACTCAAGCTACATAGCATTGAATTAAGACACTGCAAGATTGTTAACGACGTTCTGTTCAGAAAAGACTTACTGTGAATTTCTGAGAATATGCATACGAAATTGCTAAAGAAAATTCATGATCAGCTCTTTATCTTTCACTCTGACAATCAAAGAACTATTGATCTAGTTCAACGTTTCTACTATTAATCAGATCATTGAGCAACAATTAAACGTTACATTCGAAATTGTCATGCCTGTCAACGAAGCAAGACATCTAAAGATAGCATCAATAAACTACTTCATTCTCTATTAATTTCACAGAAACGCTGAAAAGATATAGCTATAAACTTCATCACAAGACTATTTTTATTGAAAGATTATAACGTCATTTGCACAATCATATGTTGTCTCATCAAGAAACTTCACTATGTTTTCTGTCATTGAGAAGATGATGATATCTCAGTCGAAGAAACAATTTGAATCATGCTATGAAACGTCTATTGACTTCATGATTTACCTAGTTCTATTGTTTTGAACAGAGACTCTCAGTTCATATCAATCATGTGACAAAGTCTTTGCAAGTGACTAAGAATTACAGCTAGTTTATCAACAGCTTATCATTCTGAGATCAATGATCAATCAAAATGAGCTAATCAAGATGTTGAATGTGAACTAAGAATCTACTGCAATTACATGCAGAACGACTGAACAAAATGACTATCAATGATAGAATTCAGTGAGAATTTCAATATCTTCTTGATCATCTCAATGACTTCGTTCTACTTCAATAAGAGTTTTCACTCATAAATAAGTTTTGATTCAGATACAACTGACTACGAAACTACTTGTGAACGTCTTAAAGCTAGAAAAGCAGACGATATTATCATTTGAATGAAAGAGCTTCTTAGCTTTGACTGTCAGCAATTGAAAAAAACGAAGCAGATCATCGAAGCTCAAGTCAATAAACATAAACGAGACATCATTTATGAAGTAGACAACTGAGTTTGATTATTCTCTAGAAATATAAAGACAACTAGATCATGTAAGAATTTGAAAGATAAACAACTAAAACTTTATCAAATCACTGTCAAAGTTGAAATCTTCTATCATCTTCATTTATCTAAAAGCATGAAGCGACTTCATTCAATGTTCAGCTCAAAGCTACTGCGTTTCTGTTCTAATGACTCATTATCAGAACAACATTCAGAATCTTCTAGATCTCTGATTATTAAAGACGATGAGCATTAAGAGATAAATGACATTTTGAACTCTAGACGCTATCGAGATCGAATACAATACAAGATCAAATAAACAGAACTAGATTGAGACAACGAATGATACTATGTTGATAAGAGAGAATTCAAGAGCTTGAAAGAAGTTCTAGTTGAATTTCATAAGCTTTATTCAAACAAGTTACACTAAATTGAAAAACAGTGGAATTTTTTGCGTTTCATTTGTTCTATTCATGTGAACATGAATTTTCGAAGAGAGAAATAATGTTACAAATGTGTCAGAATTAAATAAGGTCAAAGCTTTAACTTTAATCAATTCACAGTGAATGCTAGCAAGTTCACTGTGTATTAATTAGAACTAGTTAACAATCTAGTCGAGAGCTGACTCAGATCTGACTCAGGTTTGACTCAGATATGACTCAGCATCTTTTTTCTTTTCTAACATCTTCTAATCAGCTTTTATTGTCTTCTAGACAAACACACTTCTTTGTGTTACGAATGATCAACAGATTTCTATGACAAACACATTTCTTTGTGTCACAAACATTTTTCAAATCAACATCTTTCTTATGTTTCAACACGTTTTCTTTGAGACTAACATTGATCTGAGTAACTACTATATAGAGCGTGTTTTTCTTGCCTTTTGTATTTTCTTTCTTCGATATTCTTAAAGTCTTAGTTATAGTTATCTTTATAAATCAAACATTCTAGTCACGCACGCACTCTGATTAGTTTTTAGACATGATCTCAACAATCATCAGTCAGTCGTTAGCTGATTAGATCAGCTACAAGCTGATTCAACAGAGTAAAACTCGTATCAAGCTATCGTATGTTCATGATTCTGCGCGATGTTTATCTTAGTAAGCTTCAATTTTACTTCGCTCATTTCTTTCATTACAGTTATTCAATTATCATACATCATGTTTGTCAGTGATCGCGCAGAACTTGTCTTTCTACAACGTTTACAATCTTATTTATTATCAGTTTTGATCACAGCAGTCGATTGTGCTCACAGTGATCTCATGTATGATTATCAGTTTGCTCAGTTTCAAATATAGATTGAAACAGATTAATTACACATCTCTTTTTTTGCGATTGAAGATTTCGACTTTGATTGATCAGAATGCAAAGATCTTTGAGCAGAAAATTGATGAGACTGCAAAACAATTGATGATGAATATATATGATAATTTGATTCAAACATTTAATACTGAGAAGAAATGACATTTCATTGAAATCATCATTTACATGAAACTCGTCATTAAATCTATTCTTCGCTTGAAAAATCGAATTGAAGCTTTCATTCACTTGAAACATTCTTCTTCAATGACAGAAAAGACATCAATAGAAGAAAAGAATGCTAGTGTATCTAGAAAGAGAACACTATCTCAAGAATTTACAGCTTTCTTCAACAAGTCGTAAACTTCTATTGACAGACATCGTGTGTAATGCATCAGATGCATTGAAGAATGCATAAAGTAAGTAGAAATTTCGTTCAACGAGCAGACACTATGATTAATAGATTTAATTAATTTTAGATTTTCTCATCATCTGAACTATGTAAGTTCTTGTATGTCGCTAGCTGCTACACAATCAATCTCATTGTTTACAAATCTTTACAGTGAAATTTCAGTTGCTTGTTCATTCTCAATACTTTGTCATCATAGTCATGACTAGACACTATCGACTGAAATGTTTTGATCATTCATATATGCTTCATTCAACGTGACTATATGCTTTTCAGTTATTTTCTTCAATTTATCTCAATCTACTTCAATTTATCTCAATTTATTCTAATTTATCTCAACTTACACAATGTTGAACTTTCTTCATTATTGAGTGAATTTCGTCTTTTCTCGCCTGTTTAAGCTCGCAAGCTCGTTCGTCTTTTGAACTTTCTTTTTCAGAAAACTCTCTTCATATAAGATGTTGAATGTATTTCAGTCAATGTAATTATTCACGTAAAAGAACTTCTTGCTTTCAGTTGATATCAGATATGCACTTTGTAGTATAGTACTTATATTGTAAAATTGTTAACACTCAAAATATCAAGACTTCTTGACAGTATTCTTCAATCACTGCTCAACTTCTATCATATCATGTAAAGCATTGAATACTTCGTTGTTTTTGAGCTTTAACAATTTTATTAAAGCTCTCGAGTATTGCACAGATTTTTTATTGTCATCTTGATGAAGCAAATCATGAACAGTGATTATAATTTGCAACTGTCTCATCAGTCTATCATTCAGAGCTTCAACTATGTCAGAATTCTGTTGATCATTCTCAGCATACTCTTGAACATAAATGTAGTCACGTCTTCAATTCAACATTTGTTTCTGTCATGTCAAAGCACATTGAATTCGCTTCGATGTAAGCTTCTCAGAGTCAGTCAAGTCTTTATCTTCGCGTCTTCAGCATTTAATCGATGCATGAACAGAAATGAAGTAATCATTTATTCAGAAGAAGTCGATTTCTTTTTGATTCATTTGATACTTGTTTGACTTTATTTCTGATTTCTTGCGTCGAGATTCTCTTATAAAAATCGACAATTCATTCAAGAAATTCTTAATATATGTTGTCTTCGTTATTTCAGAAGTAATGCGTCAGAATCGAGAATTACTAAATCAGTTTCATCGTCGATTTGAATTCATTTCTGACAAATCTTATTCAAGCTGCGTTAAATCAAGACTTCTAAAAAACTTTGTAATCATGACTTTTATTCTCTCATCAATCTCTGATCTGAACGTGATTAGATCATGAAGAATGATATCTCTCATTGTTAACATATTAACTCATCAAGTATTGTGATGCAGTATCTGCATTTGAAAGTTCTTTCGCTTGTTTGTAAGATCATAATAATCTTTGATCAGAAATTTATGTGCAATCTTCATGTAAGATGTGTCAAAATCATCTGCACTTTCATATCTTTGAATAAAATTCATATAATGAGAAATCACATGAAACTTGAGATAGTTAAAGTTCTCGTCATATTGAAACTGCTTAAATACTTCTTTTAAGATGTTAATTCTGTATATTACGTTGTTCATGTAACTCAGAGACTTGTCATCATGCAATCGATATTGAATCATCATTACGAAGTTTATAAGAGCTCGAGCACAGTACAGCGCATCTGATGCTTTTCTAATCAATAGTAAAGTGACAATCGCAATAAGCTGATGCACTATTGTCTTTTGTTCGACGTTAATTCATTGCTTTATGAATAGAAAGTCGTGAAAACGTCTTAGCTCTGAATATGAAAAAACTACTCGAAATCTTTGATTCAATTGCACGTCATGTGTTATGTCTGCAATTGTCTGTGAATCACGCTTTCTTTTAAGACTGATCGTCGATGTTATATTCTTGATAATCATTTCAAGTCATTGAATTAGATACATCACTGTGCTCTTTAATAACTGATGCAAGATGTTAATCATCATGATGATGTGAATATTGACAAGTTCATGTTTTCAGACAAAGTTTCACACTGAGTGTACTCACTTAACATCACGCTTGATATTTACTTTAAAGCGTGAATTTTTTTCTTGACGTTTGATTTGAGTCAATGTACTCTCATGTGTTCAAGCTTCTCAGATTGTCTGCAAATTATTACGTTGATTCGATGAAACGTGATATATAGTGCACTGCTTTTCATTTTTGATTCTCGTAATAGTGATCTGCTTCTCATAGTCAATTATAAATTTGACGATGATAGAAAAACACTGTCAAGTATAATTATTCACACAGCGAACGTGAAACTCTCTTCTAGTTAATTTCTCAAGTGCTAAAGAACGAGAATGTTAGCAAGAAAAACTCTTCATTCAATTGAACAGTTTAAACTCACGTTTTAATATTATCTTCAATGAGCGATGATATAACTTGCATTTCAGATCTTCATTTGCATGTTTAGTTAAAGAAATAAATTCTAATAGTATAACATTAAATCTATTTTGCTTTCATTAAGTTGCTCGATTCAGATTATCAACGATAATATATACAGATCATGCGAATTTATTCTTATGATGTTGAGTTAACATGATTTTATCTGTAGCTAACAGTACTAAAACTATAGTGTCATCTTCAGAAATCAATGCTTACGTATTTCATCATCAGATATTGATGTGCATTTTCATGTACATTCGATTTTCACTGATGTTGTATACTTTGATTGATGCATATTTCAGATTACTTGCAAACGAACGATGCTTCAAGAGAAATTTCAAGACGTTTATCATGTTTCTGTACTGAATCTTGAATATATTTGTTTCAATCTTTGAATTCATCGATGAGATCTTCAAAGATGTTTCAAATCAACTATCATTAAATATTTTGTAAAATATATTGTGTAGAATGCTTCTAAATTGATCTGCATTCTTGAAGATATAATCAGCATGATGAGTCTTCTGAAATGAAATCTTAAAGTGTTGATTAATATCTTTGCTATTGACTTTCACGTTCAGAAATCACTGTGCAAGAGAAAAATCTTTCTTGTTCAAAAAGAAAAGTCACTCTGATTGAAGACTGTCATCTAAAGATGATTGTGAATCTTGCTTGAGTTTACTGTAGTTCGAAATGATTCTTATGAGTCTGATATATTGTTTTAGTGATTCATCAACGCTTTGTCTCTTTATATCATTCGTCTCATCATAATTGTCTACTTTGATGAATGAGAAAGTACATGATGAATTGATAAATCTTTTGAGATCAAGTGATATTCATGCAATTGAATTTCAAAAATGCTTCTGATCATCTGAAGCTTCTACGTTTTCTTCTGTACTTTGCTCGAAGTCAGAAACATTAGTATCGTTCATCATGATTGTTTCATGTTATAAATCAGTCTGAAAGTATTTGCATGTGTCTGTATACTCATTGACTGCTGAGTTCTTTTTTCTTAAATATTTCTCGAAGAACTGCACGTCATTTTGCAGCGTCAAGCAGTGATTAAAGTGATATATCAGACTTTATGTGATTCTCAATATCATTTCACACGCACAACAGTTTCGCTTCATGCTTGAAGCTGATTTCAATGAAGTAAATTGTAGTGAAAGAGACAACAAAGAATATTGATTGATGCATTTGACAAATTGTATCGTGCTGCCGCTATTTTTAATCAATATCTCTGTCAATACAAGTACATTAAACTACGAAATGTCAGAATAGCATGCAATACAAAGAATAGAATGATCAGAAATTAATGAAATCTGATATAGCAGTAGAAGCAATAACTTTTGTTTTACTTCTGATCAAGCAATTTGTTCTTTTTTACTCAAAGCTTTCTGATGAAAGCAAATTTTTCTGAATTACAGCAAGTTTAAGATAAATTATCGTAAATTTGAAATGCTTTGCACATCTCAATATTTACATCGAAATTTGTGAATTGAAAGCAAATTTTTCTAGATTATTATTGATTTGAGATAAATTATCGTAAATTTGAAATGCTTTGCACATTTCAATATTTACCTCGAAATTTGTGAGTTGAAAGCAAATTTCTCTAGATTATCATCGATTTGAGGTAAATTATCGTAAATTTGAAATGCTTTGCACATTTCAATATTTATTTCAAAATTTGTGAATTGAAAGCAAATTTTCATAGATTATCATCGATTTGAGGTAAATTATCGTAAATTTGAAATGCTTTCACAAAATGCTTAATCAGCTAGTATGTCATAGTCATAGTCTCTGCGCTTTGATAACTCTGTAGAATATTAGAAATTATTTTATATAAAGAGAATCTAACGTGCAGTACTTTTCAAATTGATGAGAAGATGAATACAGATAATTCATTATCAAAGTGTGTTATGAGCAAATTTGCTCTCGCTTAGCATAATTTGCAACATGAGAACGAAAGTTGATTTTTGCTTCATCTTTAACTTATCAACTCACAATTCTTTGTTCGTCTGATACTCATTGTCATGATAAGCACTCTCACTCTATCTGTTGCAAAGCTCAATGCGTACATCATCTGTCATCAGCATGTAGTGAAATCTGTAAGTGATTCAAAATAGGGGAAATGTCACATGTACTTTTATCTCACTTCTCAGCATCATAACAGTAATCATCTCACATTCTATCATATGACTTCTAGAAATTCTCAGAACTGACAACAATGTTTGCATATCTGCTAGTCTTTTAATATGTCACGAAGACTCAAGTTGATTTCAGATACGCAAGCAGACTTCAAATATGATGAGATTTCGTTGAATTGAATCAAGATGATGATCACTCAAGATCTTGACATCAACAACAACAAGTATGATGCATTGAAGATACACATTAAACAAATGCTGAGAAATGCGAAATTACTTAAAACATCACTTGATAATAAAATCGAGAAAGAGACAGTCAGAAAGATTGCAATCATCATAGATGATAAACTCTTGCATCTTCTGATAGAAAATCATCAAGTAACGTGAAAAGATGCATGTTTTATAAAGTGAGTGAGACGAATAAACAGTAAGAAGAGAGATAAAGCAACGAGCGTAAAGACAGAGAGCATAAAGACAGAAAAGTCTGCTCATCTGATTAAGCAAGCACAACTCAGCTCAGTCTCATCATTCATCTTATCAATGATGATTGACTTTGATTGCATAATCTTGACTTTGAACAATACGATGAATAATAAGACGATTCATCATTCACAGCTTTTCATAACGAATGAAAAGCAGAGCAATTTCACTCTGAAGAACGTCAATTTCAATAACTATCAAAAACAGCTTGTTAGCAAGACAATGTTCAACTTCAAAAAGAAGAAAATTATTTATGAAGTTGAAAACTTCAAAAAAGTTGAGATCAGAAATGCAGTCAACTTTCATGTTACATTGACAGATATGACAAAGAAGAGAATATTCTACTACATCTTTCAAGTTCAAGCTATAGAAAAACGTAAAAGAAGTGAACATGAAAATTTCATGCAGTGTTTGAGCAGCGTCGTCAAAAGTACAGATAACTTCACTTTATTCAAGATCTCATCAGAAGATGAGAGTGAACAACTCATCATAAAGAAGCAAAAGCTTTGCAGAGAAGTTCATCTTAATGTTTTGATAATGACTTTCAAAGTTCTCAACGTCATCAAGACTATCAATCTCAATGAATCATTCTCTTTGACAATAGATTCTTTGACAACTAATGATGACTTGAACATGAAGAAAGTGATGAAATACGATCAAGAGCACATTGATCTGTCTTTCGTCATTAACTTCATTGATATCACTCAGACGTAAGTGCAAGTGCAAAGCAATCATGTAGTAAAACATGTTAACTTCATGATATAGATTCAAAGATCTGCAGAAACAATGAGCATGCATTCAAATAAATGAGAATATATTTCTTAAAGTCTTGCAGTTTTGAAAACGCGATTTAAGCTGTACAGACATCGACGATAAGAAAATTGACAAAGATGCAGATGCAGATTGAAATGTGCAAATAAAGAGTATGATACAAAGTTTACTACTCATACAAGCGTTGAAAATATATTGACAACTTCATGTTGAAAGAATGATTCAATACAAAGAGTTTCAATGCAATCAGATGAGAATAATTGTGAGTAGCTCAAGAAACGCGCAGTCACACTAAAGAATATGCACATAGATAATATGATCAAATTTGATAGTAGTTTAGTAATATTTATTTGTATAGAAAGTTAACACTAGACTATGAAATACAGAAGTGAACTTTTCTTTATATATTCAGAAGACTAAGCTCAAGCATCATCAATGAAATTAACAAAATTACATGCAACTCATGCAAAGTCTCTTGAAGATCATATGTGACTTGAATTCTTATCATTAATGAAATGTTGAAGTTTGTATGTGACTTGAATTCTTGTAGACTTAAAGTCTTTGAGAATCAATGATAAAAGTTCTTGTAGACTTAGTGTCTTTGAGAATCAACAGTAAAGTTTCTCATAAATTCAATGTCTTGATTCTCATAGATTCAGATTCTCATCTGAGAGCTCAATGATAGCGTTGAAGAATAATTCTTGTGTTTATTCTTTATTTTCTGAAGAACTTTGACTTTCATAAATCTGAGTTCTGACAATGATTTTCTCTCTTAATAATAACGTTCTCGTTGTTGAAATGCTTCATTTCTTCATGCAATGCCTGACATCAGAGCTCGCTGTGCATCATTGTGTTCTCAAGATTTTCTTTCAATAGCGCAAGCATTGAGTTTAATAGCATATTCTTTATCTTCTGATTCTTGTAGATGTAGACTGAACATTCTTTGCAACTTACATAAAATCTTTAAATGATCAGCAGTATCATTCATGTCTATTTTCTGAATCTTGTAAATCTGAATTCTGACTATTATCTTGTTGTCTCATTATATTTTGACTGTCACTTTATGCACAGTATGATTACGATCTTGATGCTTCATTTTATTAACACATGCACATCGACTAAACTTGAATTCTTATGATAACAATTATGATGAGAATTGAGATTTGCTTAATTTGAAGTTTTTTTCTGTAGATGATGCTTAATAATAGAAGCAGACAATGAGCAGAAGATAGTATCAGATAGTAGAAGTAAACAATGAACAAAAGAGTGATGCTTTTGTTGTTTGTTGTGACTAGCGTGATGATGATGATCATTGATATTCATGTTTATTTGTTGTGAAGTAGTAAATTTTTGTCAATTCATCTCTTTTATCTTTTGTCTGATTTTCTTTCTTCTTCAACTTTCATTCTTGCATTCAATCTTCATTTCATTATCTTACTTAATCTTCTACTCATTCTGTAAAGTAGTTTTGTATGATTTCATCGAGTATCATGACAGTAATGAGTATAAATCAGATTCTTGATTTGATGTGCAATGAGCTGATTATTTCACATCTGAAGATAAGAAAGAAAGAAGATCATTAAAGTGTCTTGTCATTCTTGTTTCTTCAATTCAAAAATGTACTCATCTTTCATTTGCACATTTCATCTGCTGTTGATTCTGTTGTTTCTGATCTGATTGCTTTGTCTGTTGCTGATGATTATTCTTACGTGTCTTTTGTCATCTTTATTATGCTCATCTACATGAAGAATTTATCTTCTTCAGTTCAGCATCATAAGATCGTTATTAATGTATATTGCAAGAATGTTTCAGTAAAAAGATGCAAGAAATGCGTTGAAAGAGATGTTAAATGCATTAAGATTAAATTTTCTATCAGAAAGAACTCAAAGAAATGCGCTTTATGCGCAGTATTTGAAACAAATTGTCAATATGAGTCATAAGTATAATTTTCAGTAGCTTCAAGATGTGAAAATTAGATGGTTAATTGATGCTTTTTAAAGCACTCAAAAGCAACTCAATGCTCATTTCTGTCAGCTTTGCTCTCTCTTCATTTAAGTTTAATTTCGTCAGTTCTGCTTCTTCATCACTTCACTCAAGCTCTCTTTCTTCTCAATCTTGCGCAAGTCTTTCTTTGTTCTTTGTTGCATTTGATTTTGAGTCTATGATCAAGAAGATGATGATCATTTCTTGCAATCTTTCTTTTAACTCAGCTCAGAATCAGATGTTTCTTGAATTTGAAAAGTATATTGAGAAGAAAATGCATCTTCTCGTTCTTGATATCAAGATAAACAAAGATGATATCAACAAAATGAAGAAGAATGTTGAAGACGTGACTATCAATTGCAGAGAGATGTGAAAGCAAATGAGAGCACAAGAGACTTGAATTGATGATCTGCTGTGTCAAATTGCAAGACAGAACAAGATCATTAAAGATCTGTGAAAGCAGATTGAAAACTATGACAATCTTTGACTCGTCTTAATCACTCAGACTCAGAATGCTCTGACTCTTTTTGCAATGCATTCAAAAGATCAGAATATCTCTGTCGCAATTGAAACATGCTTTTCTGTGATGTCATCTTCATTCTTATCTTTTTCATTCTCTTATGTCTCTCTGCTTTCACTTTCGTCTGATTCATTTTCATTGATGACTTTTTTTTTCTCTTGTCTTTGACGTCAATCATGCAATTTATCATCAAAGAGATGAAAAATGCAGTGAACTTTGATATGAGCTTCTTATTTCATTCATTCTGTCAATACAATAACTTGTGCATGTTTTGTGCTATCTGATTAATAGTTGCAAGAGTTTACTTTCATCAACTTTTGAATTTTCAAGAAAGTGAAAGTTGAATAATACACATATTGTATGAAACTCATGAGCTATTCATGTATCAATTTCTGCATCTGCTAACGACTTTTTTAGACTGTTGATTTAAGTACTGACGAGAATGATTGAGTAAGAAAGTTTTGTTTTTCTTTTCTTTTTTTCTTTCTAATGATAGTTAGATAGCTATCAATTTTTCTACTTCGTTTTGTGCATACTTGTGATCTTTCGTGATAACGTTAATGACTTACTTTCAAACTTAATGAGATGTTTGCAATGAAAGAATCTCAATAAAGTCTTGCAGTTGTTAAGACAGTCTGATAATTCTCAAATATTTTTCAAAGCTTTAAAGTTCTTTCAGCTAAGCAGATATTGCAACTGATCATTTTGTATGCAACTATTCAATATGTTATCAATCTTTCAGCTATCATGTATCTCTTTCTTCAGCTCAAGATCTTTCATGAGCGACTTATTCAATTCTTTCTCTTTTAAGCAGAAATATTTCAGCAAGCTGACATTGAATATTGAGTGTATGCGCGTCTTTGAAGACAGTTTCAGACGATAGACTTGTCTGCTCAGATGCTTCAAAATTTTATACAATTCATATCTTTTGACTTTAAGTTTCTTAAAAAACTTCTTGATTTGAATGTTCTTGACATTCAATCACATCAACTGATTGACAAGATACATTTTAGCAGAGTGTTTTTTATCATGTTGAGTCATGTAGTCAGCGTTTGTCTTTGCAAGTCTGTAGCAAAGATTCTTGTGCAGTTTTTTCATTTTCATTGCGTAGTTTGTGACTGACTCTGATTTCTTTAAATGACTCTTGACGCTGAACTTCATTCTTGAATGTCTTTCTGTGATTGCAAAGAATGATGTTATTGATGTTGCAATGTAAACACTGTTATTGTAGAAGAACTCAGTCATGACAAGAAGATGAACTCAATCATTTTGAACATCGTTGCAGTACGCTTGAAGATAAGTTTCAAGAGTTTGATTCTGTCTTTCAATTTAATCATTGATGCAAGAATAAAATGCAGTGCTAAGTTTTTACTTGATCAGAAGATGATAGCACAGCGAGATTCAAAAGTGTAATGTAAATATGAAATCTCTGTCAAAGACTATATCATCAAAAGTCTCATGATATCAAACTACTTTGTCAAGAAAGAGATTAATCAGATTAAAAACAGTTATTGTCTTTCAAGTAGAAATGTAGTGCATCATCTTGAAAAGACGATCGACTACAATCATAATGCTGTCGTAAAAGATGTCTGAGACGCTTGTGCTGTCAGAAAGATTGATGATGAAGTTCATGATGATGCTTTCTCATATTCTTCAAGAAATGAGTAAACTATTCAGAAGTTTTCAGATTCTGTGATGTAATATCTTATGTTGCTGACATGATCTACAAATTCTGCAGTATTTCTTAATGTTTTTATTTGCAAATGATCAGTTGATCATTGAACAAGCTTTAAACATCATCAAAAGTTGAGATGTTTTGCAAGAAAGCTGTCATGATGTCATTTCATAATCTTTGCTTTAAATTTGTTTTATGCAGAAACATAAATAAATTCTTAAAATATCATGATGTCATCTGTGATTTTCTTTGATCAGTTGATTATAAAGACGCTGAAGTCAATCTCAATATCATGTGTGCTTGAGTTTTTCTTTTTCATTAATTTTCATACTGTGATGATGAGATAATTTATTTTCTGCTGTTTGCAAATCAGTTGAGTCAAACTCTTGAAAGAGTAGCTTGCAATGTTAACAAAGCTTGAGATCAGAACATTGTTTCATATCAATGAATTGAAACATTTATAAATTTTCATAAACTTCAAGACTGCATCATCTGTCTCATCTGAATCATTCTGAATCGCAACAAAGCAACTCTTTGATGCATTCACTTTCTTTTTCATAAATAAAGCTTTCTTCATTTCTTCAGCAGAATGATGCATAGTTGAATCTCTGTTCTGATTCATGATTAAACATTTGCTTTTCTCAGCAGAATGATGCATGATTGAAACTTTGCTCTGACTTATGATCAAACATTTGCTCTTCTCAACAGAATGATGCATAGTTGAAACTCTGCTTTAATTCATGATCAAACATTTATTCTTCTCAACAGAATGATGCATAGTTGAAACTCTGCTCTGATTCATGATTAAACATTTGCTCTTCTTAACAGAATGATGCATAGTTGAAACTCTGCTCTGACTCATGATTAAACATTCATTCTTCTCGACAGAACAATGCATAGTTGAAATTCTGCTTTGATTCATGATCAAACATTTGCTTTTGTCAGCGAAACAACACATAGTTGAATTTTCGCTCTGACTCATGATCAAACATTCACTCTTTCTAGCAGAATGACATGTGATTGAATCTCTGCTTTGACTCATGATTAAACATTCACTTTCTTCAGCAGAAGAATTTGCTCTTCTGCGTTTTCATCTCATCTGAATGACGTTTTTCTGAGTTTCAGCGACAGTGATAAGCATTGACTCAATATTCTTATGAAAACAAACATCTTTTTTAGTCTCAGCGATAGTAGTAAACGTTGATTCAATGTTTTTGCAAAAATAAATGTTTTTTCTAGTTTCAATGATAATAATAGATCTTGATTCAATGTTTTTGCAAGAATCAACATCTTTTCAAGTCTCAACAACAGTAGTAGATTTCAATTTAATGTTCTTGCAAAAGCAAATGTTTTTCTGATGAGAAATAATGACATTTTGAAATCATCATTGAAACTTTTCATCAACAGTCAAGAATTTCTTCAAAGTTTGAGAAACTTCTCTGATTCTTCTTATGAACGCTGATAAGTTGATGATCTTTTCAAATGATCTGATGACTATTTTCTCATAATTTCTGATGCTTAGAGTCTTGAACTGTTGAGTGAAGACAATGAGCATTGATGCTGATTGACTTGAGAAATTCTTCAAGAGTTCTTTCATATATGCTAGATCATGAGTGAACTTTCTCTTATCTGCATCAATATCTTTCTCATAGTTGAGTTTTCTTAATGAATCATTGACAGAATTGCTCACTTTCTTTTGATATGAAATCTTGAAGTTATACACAGTAAGTTTGTTGACTCACTTCATCTATCTGCAAAAGAGCTTGATTGTTATCATGAAGTATCAAAGATTTGCATGATCATTGATTATCTTTATTTCATGTCAAGCTTCTTCTAAATAATGTTTTCAATGATTTATGCTTTCGATGATCATCAGCATTTTCTGATCATGTGCATCATAGTTTCATTCAATCGATTGTCACTTTCTCGATCAGATGACTACTGAGTGTCAATGTAGATTCTCAAGTGTGATATTTATTTGTTGAAACATCATTGTCTTCTCTGCAAATTCAGAAACGTTTGTTTTCAATCTTATGACTTTTGCAGAATTAAAGTGCTGAAGAATAATGTTTTGAGCAAAGATGACTTTCAGCTTCTGAAAAGCATTTCAAGCATTATTGATGAGTTTAATTCACTTCGTCTATTCTTTGAGAATTCATCTCTTCTTTGCATTAGAAAAGAGACTTATTTTGAGATGATTAATCAAGAATGATGCTATTCTTGAATAATTCTTTATAAATTGATGATAAAAGTTGACAAAGTTGAAAAACATTTGAATTTCTTTCATCATTCTTGATTGTGATCAATCTTGAATGATTTGCACTCAATTCTTCTTCATTGAAATTTCTCTTTTTTCTACTTTATATTCTAGAAAGAATAGCTCTTTCTTGAAGAATTTGCATTTAAAGAGCTTGATGTAAAGCTTTAGAATCTGCAGTTTGTCAAGAATTTATTATACATGATGAACATGTTTCTTGCAGATTTCGCTGAATATCAGAATGTCATTCAGATAAATGAGATAAATGATGTCGAGAAATTCAAACAAAGTCTGATTCATATAGATCTAAAAGAAAGTCGATGCATTGATGAAATCAAAGAGCATCACAAGATACTTGTATAAATTAAATCTTGTATGAAATGTTGTCTTTCATTCATCTTCTTCTCATATGCAAAGTTTGTTGAACACGTTCTTGATGTCAAGCTTGATAAATCACTTGACATCTGCAAGATGATCGAAAGCTTCATTAATCAGCAAAAGAGAGCATTTATTCTTGAGAATGATTACGTTGAGTTCTTGATAATCAATGCATGATTGCAGTGTTTCATCTTTTTTAGATGTAAAGAGCATGAGCATTTTAGCTGAAAAGATGAAGTATCATATCATGTCTGTTCAAATCTGTTTCTTGTTACAAAGCGTGTCGACATTGAATAGAGTCTAGTCAATAGGCTCTAGAGATTTCGCTATGTGAACAAGAAACAGCGATGTTTCGAATTGAAATATGCTGAAACATTTCATCTATTCGAGCTCTAGCAAATCGGCTACTTCGTCTCTTTGTTCGCTCTACTATAGATACAGCTCGAAACTGTCTTCTTTCTTCTGTATTCTTAGTTTCCTAGTTAGAACTATCTCTATTGATCAAACATTCTATTCAGCTACGCACTATCTCGCTGCAGTGTGATTAGATTCTAGGCACGATCTCAACATTTCTCAATATACATTTTTTGTACAATGAGTTCAACTGCAGAAAAATTGTATAAAGAGCTTCAAAGAGTGATATGACTTTTCTCAATGCAAATAGCGTGATCATGAAATTCATGAGTCGAAAGAACTTTGACTTTTTGAGTGAAGAAATTCGCGAAATTTGCAAATTTTTTTGAAACATTTAAGAATTAATTGACTATCGTATTCTCAATTTGTGTGAGTCAAAAGTTTTCTTCTGTCACTAAGAAACTCAAAAAGTCGTACAAAGCATTTAGAAGCAATTGAATGTGTATTGTGATGCTCTGTTGCTTGAGATTCTGAGTCAATTGAATGCTTGAGACTTCTCATTTCTTCTGATGATTACATCAACAAGAGAACTTGAGAATGATTTCTTTCACAAAACTAGATTGATGAATATTGCATGCAAAAAGACTTGACACAAGTTTTGCTTCATTAAACATCATGTAAGATGATTTTGAAACTGTTCTTCAATGATATAGTTTCTTTCTTTCATTCTGAGCACACAAGATTCTTCAGCGTAAGCGTTGATGAGCAAACTCGTGAATGAAATTATGCTTCTCAAAGAATGAAAGATTTAACATGAGATTCTCTGAGATATATTTGACAATGATAAAGATCTTCAAGATGCATAAATTGCTTTCATCAAAGTTTTGAATGTTCAGATCAAGCAGTATTGTTTCATGTAATTGCATTAATTTATCGTTGAAGAAAGTTCTTATGAACTTTCAAGAATAAATATTCTTGATCTTATTTAAATGTTTCACAAGACTGTGATGAATCACATTTAACATACACTTAATGTTCATCATGATTTGAGTTTCAAGAAGATTGAAACATTCTGACTTAATCTTGACTATGAGAATGAATGATGTTGTGACTGAGTCTGAGTTCTTTGACATTGTCAACGCGTTCAGTTCAACAGACAGTTGACTGATTGAGTTGACTCACTGAGTTTTGTACTCTTCAGTTGCTCTCTTCTTTTGAGCGATTGATAAATGAAAGAAATCTATTGAACTAAGTCTTTTCTTGAGACGTTGACAATGAGAATGTTGTTAGAAGCAGAAGAAGCTTCTGAGAAGAAAGTTTCTGAAAAGACGAATCATGAGTTTAAACAATTCAACTTTGCGTGATCTTTAAATTTGCATCTGATGCATGCTTTCTCACTGACTCTGCAATATTTTTTCTTTCAAAAGACTGTTTCTCTCAGTTCTGATTCTTATTACTCTTGTTGATCATCAAAGTATTCTTCTTTTTCTCAACTATTAATTCTCTGCAAAGAACTTTGCAAACTTTTCTTGTATGATCAATTCTTGAGAAGTGAGTTTGTTTTCAACTGTTGACTCTGCTGAGCATAGTTTGAAGCATATTACATGTCGATGTACTTTATCAATTCTTGACAGAACATCTTGCTTCATTGAGCAAAAGTTAATACAATTAGCTTGATCTTGTTCAAGAGAAGTAGCTTACTCAGAAATCTGAACAATAGTACTTTCTCAAACTTCATGATCTTAACACAATTTTGAAAATGTGTCTTGTTGAGTTTCAGAAAGAACAACATGCATGTTTGATCGCTTCTTTTTATAATGATATTTCATAAATCATTCACTTGATTCTGAAGTGACTTTGCGTCAAGCAAGCATTGCTGAAGAGTTTCAAGAAACTTCACTCATGTGATTCTACAATCTCTCTTCTTGACAGTCTTCTTAATCTGTTGAAGATAGTGCATCGCTGTGATCTTTACATATTTCGTGACGTAATCAAGCTTGTCGTCGTCTTTGATGTAGTTCATCTTGATGAAGTTCAACTTTAGTTTTCTGAGAAACAACTTCAGATTCTCGTTGATGATGAACTTGAACTTCTTCTCTTTTAAGAACTTATTCAAAAGAATGATTTTAAAGATGATTGTTCTCTTCTTAAAGAAGTTATCATTGATGAAAGAATTCTTTATGACTTTAGCAATGATTCTTTTGCGAAATTTCGATTCAAAGCAATCAGATGCACGACTTTGTCATGTTAAAAAGTAATCAGAGTTCAACATGTAAAATGCTTGATTTAGATCTTCTAGCAAAGTAACATTTTTGATGAACAACATTTTGCGTTGAGCATACATCTTCAAATAATTCTGTTGTCTTTGCAAAATCTTCATGTTGTTGATAACACTTTGAATTTCGTTGAGAGTGATAAATGAGAATTCATGCTCAACAACTTTCATTCTTGTCTGAAGCAATGTGCATTGTCTCTCTTCTCTTTCTACATCGACGTGAATGCTTCTGATGTTTTCATTCAACGCTGCATGACAATGAGTCTTTAATAGATTCTTCAAACTAACGCTTGCAAAATCAGAAAATAATTGAGTTGATAAAATCATGATGTTGATGATGATCGCTTGATGCTGCACAAAACTCTTCATTGAATTCAATTGAGATTTCTCTCTATTGTTACAAGAAATTTGATTAAGCAGAGCGAGTGTAAACTTTGTAAAGATGATGAAAGTAAACGAAACAATGCTTTTGAAAGACATGCAAATATTGCTTTCAAGAAATGAGATTGTAGCATTAAAAAGAGTCATATCTTGATCATGATGCTTGAAGAATATGTTTACAACGTCAATGATGACAAGCACTTGAATCAAAGATGCAAAAGTCTCAAGAATGAAAAGAGATTAAGATTCATTATGAAGATTGAGTGTTATATTCGAAGAATTGCTGTTTAAGTCAACGAATTTTTTATTTTTTTTTGATCGTATGAACTATCATCTCTGCAATAAAGTAGAGTGTTAAAATTGTGAGTAGCTTGAGAAACGCGCAGTCACACTAGAGAATATGCACGTAGATAATATGATCAAATTTGATAGTAGCTTAGTAATATCTATTCATATAGAAAGTTAACACTAGACTACAAAATACAGAAGTGAACTTTTTTCTATATACTCAGAAGACTAAGTTCAAGCATCGTTGATGAGATTAGCGAGATTACATGCAACTCATGTGAAATTTCTTGAAGATCATATGTGACTTGAACTCTTATCATCGATGAAATATCAAGATTTGTATGTGACTTGAATTCTTGTAGACTCAGAGTCTCTGAGAATCAACGATAGAGATTCTCGTAGATTCAGTGTCTCTGAGAATCAACAGTAAAGTTTCTTGTAGACTCAGTGTCTCAATTCTCATAGACTCAGATTCTCGTTTGAGAGCTTAATGATAGCGTTGAAGAATAGTTCTTGTATTTACTCTTTATTCTTTGAAGAATTCTGACTTTCATAAATCTGAGTTCTGACAATGAGAAAGATAAATCTTCTTCGCTTTTTGAAGTTACAGACAGAATAACATACTTACTTTTCTTCATTCACAGATCATTCGAGTCATAGAATTGATAGTGATGAAGCGTTAACTTTATCTTGCTCATGCAAAAGTCAATCTCTTTTATGAGAAGCTTGATGATAAACATTTGCTTGTTGAATCTTCGAAATTTCTTCAAAACTTCAAGATAAAATGTTCATCAGATGAATTATGATTAATGATCTGTTTCTGCATGAAGAGCAGTCTCACAGCGACGCTAAAGTCAAATCTTGAATCAATTTTGATTCTGCTGTCTTCAATCTTGATATCAAATTGACAGAGTGAATTTGCAAAAACATTAACATCTGTATCATGTCTTGACATCAAACTGTATGTGAATCATCACTCTGAAAAGAACAAGCTTCTCTTAGAAGATTGCTTGCTGTTTCAAGATCAAAAGAAGATAGAAACAGATGAGAATGAGATCAACGCAACAGTGACAACTTTCATAAAAGAACAGAAATGACTTGTAGTGCTGACTGAATTGAAGTTGTACAAGATACATGTGAAAAGTGTCATTGTCAATCAAAGAGATGTTTGAAATGAAATCAACAGAAGTAAAAGAAGAGTAACTCTGTATGATTCATGAACATGCTGAGATCAAATACTAAGAGACGAATTTCACATGAAGAAGAGCAGAAATTCTAAGATCATAAGCATTTTACAAGCACTTAAACGTTGCATGCACTTCGTACTGTGAATTTATTCAAGCACATCTTTTGAGATCTCATCAGATGATTTAGATCACTATGTGAAGATTCTGAAGCATTCTGATGAATGAAAGAATGAACACATTCTAAAGTCAAGCGATTCAGAGAAAGTGCTGTCATGAAGCAAATCAATGTTTAACGCATTAAAACGTAAGCATGATGTACAGATGAATGATGAACTGCAGAAAATTGTAAGAAAATTTGATAAACTTCTCACTCTTCTTATGATTCAACGTTTATCATCAATGAATTAATTCGACGCTCTCTGCATGAAGCTATCTTCTCATGAGATGCAAGATGTAAACTGTTCAATCATTAAGAAGTATAAAGAGATGCACACGAAACTTGAGAGCAAGACTGCAAGAAGTGTAAAAGAAGAGTTGCGAGTACATGTTGACAGCTGAATATCACACGACAAGAAGAAATCAATGTCTGTGTTCTTTTTCTTCAACTTTGTTCAGATCTCATGACAGATGAGACTGTGTGCTACATTCTCATATCTCATTTAATTGAAGACAAAGCATAATTTAATGTTTATCTGAACTGAACTTATTTGTAATAAATGATTAACAGTTGTTGATAACTGTTTCTACAATGATAATATCAAGAAACTGTACGAATCAAGCAGCAAGTTACAGCAAGTCATGAAGATATTGAACAAATCTATAATCATTAAAGATGATCAGAGAAAGAGAATTCTGATAATGTTCTTCTCTTCAATCATAGTGAAGATCATCTGATTGATACATCTACTTGAATTCTCTCGATCATAATTTCTATGTTTTGCATCATGCATGATGTTTTCAACTCATTGAATGTCAAGTATATTTGTTTCTTTACTAATAACGAGCTAGTATCTTATCAAGATTCGTGAAATGAACGTTGCATTCTTTCATAGCGATCTAAGTCTTGAAAATCAACAGAGCTTGATTGATAGTTTTCAAGACATGAAAGAGAATGATTCTGATCTCAATATTCTGATTAAAATTACTGAAGTTCTAAAGACAGATTACATTCTTCATCATGCATTTTAAGTGATACTGATGAAGCTCAACTATATAATTTGAATGAAATAACAGACTTTTTTTCAAATCAGTAAATATGATCAAATCGCGAAGAAGACGTAAGCATATCGATTTTATACTTCGAAATTCGATGTTGAGAGACTTATTAGAGATTATCAGACGCAACGTCAGATCTTTCAAAATAATACATATGATGATAGTAAAGTGAAAGAAATGAGTGATGAGAAGATGAGAAAGAATAATCAGATAGTAAAAACTGTGTGAGAGACTTTAGTTTAGTGCTTTTGCTTCATAGTTTGTTAACTGTTATCAGTGAATCGTTGTTAGTTATTGTTACGAGTGTATCAAGATCATAAGACTGACAAGGCTGAAACTTTATTAATTCACAGAGTACACTAGCGCTTACTCTGCGAATTGATTAAAGCTAGTCTACGTTTCTATTCGAGTCTCTTTGTTTTCTCAACATCTCTTTGTGTTATCAAACATTTCTTTTTCATCATCACTCTACATCACATCTTTATCTGCGTTACCTTGTTCTCTTTAAGTCTAGCGCAGTCTCTGAATATTAATATATATAAAAGCTCTGATACTCAGTTTCTTCTGTATTCTTAATATTCAGTTATAGCTATTTCTAAAAATCAAGCACTATCAACTCTGATCTTCACTGATTGTATCATTTAGACACGATTCTGACATTATATTAAGAATTTATTAATCACACAATACTGATCTCATTACTCATTCAATCAACTCGTACAGATAAATCAAGTCTAAAGAAATTTGTTTATCTGATGATTCAATCTCGAAAGACAAGAACAACATCAGAAGATTTATAGAATCAACAAGAATATATAATCATTGAATTGCTAGAAGCTTTATCGCTCATTCAGTATGCATTCATTCAAAATCGATTAATAGAATCTACGATAAAGAATTTTCGTGAATTGCTAGAGAATCAAATCAATCAAGAGAATTACAATAAAGAATCTTCGTGAATTACTTCAAGATTAACTGCTTTCACAAACATCTTTTTTGTTGAACAAACATTCATCTTTCTTCATAAAATTACTGAGCTTCGTTCTTCGTTCAGTTCAAATCAATTCTCATCTTCTTCACTATGATATTTAAGAACACATCTGATAAAAATCAAGCTTTCACTGACTTCTTGCAATGAACATGTTCACAAGCTTTCTCTTTTATCATTGATTCACAACATGCTTCTTTATTCATTGCTTTCAACGAATTAAACGCTGAAATCATCATACTCGATAATATAAAAGTATGAAAGAAACGTATCTATGATCTTAATAAAGAAACAGATCGTCTCATCGAGATGAAACAATGAGACAAGAGCGAAATTCAACAGTTGAAAGCAAAACTATAAGCTTTCACTGCTATCACAGTCAATGTAATCATCACTGCTTTCTCAATTATCATCTACTTCGAACAATTTAAATATCACAAAATACTCGACTCTTCAATGTTCATTGATGAAAAGAACTTTACTTGAAAGAACTGATTTCTTGACATATGAAAGAAGTTAGCAATGAACATCAACATCTTTTCAAATGAACTCTACAAGCTGAGCTACATTAACTTTCAACTAGCAGATGACGTTGTTGAAGTCACTTAAGTCAGACGTGATTTCAACTGTGATAATTTCTATCTGACTGTCAATGAACTTCTAAAGAAACTAGCTCAATCGTTTCATGACTCTGATAAGAAAGACAACTATCGTAGAAAATATATTAATCTGATTCAAGAATTAAAGAAATTCAGCGATTTCTTTAATCAGTTTCAATGACTATACATTTATCTAAAGTATTAGAAGAACGTACTAGTCGTTGATTTAAAGAATAAAATAAACTCTCGTCTTTGAATCTTTTGAACAGCTCAGATGAAGTCACTTATCAAGCTATCAGATATTCAAAACTATCTGATTCGCTTAAACAATGAACATAGAGCAGTTCAAGAGATCAAGAACAAACTACTCAAACATGATAATTCAAAGATCATTATTTTTAAAGCAACTATTACTGTTCAGTCTTCTACATTGAAGTCTGACTGATTAAAGTCGCGCAGCGCAGTTTTGACTAGCGTCAAGAATGCAGACGTTCTAGTTGAGATCTGTTTTATATGTCACAAATCAGATCATAGTTTCAGAGAATGCTTGAATCAATTTATCAAAGTCAATGCAATTGACGAGAACTACGATCGTTTTGAACTTGATACTGAATCAAAGTTCAAGTCAAAAAACTAGTTATCTCTTCAACAATCACTGAAGTGAAGATTATATCTTTGTGCAATCTAGACGAAATTCTATCGAAAGAGAATTACTTTGATAAGTTATTTCTAGTCGATGCTCTTCTCATCTTGCAGAACGAATCATTCAGTTTTCGCTCTTTGATAGACAGTGATTCAGTCATCTATATGATCATACGTATCAATCTAGTTGATAAAGTATGTAAAAAGCTGAAAATTCAACCTATATCACTGACAAAAGAGAAGTTAATAAAAGAATATGATGAAAAGATATTTAAGAAAACTATCTTTCATAAAATTCTATCAAATCTCATCATTGAAAGTCATAAGAAATTGACTGTTTCTATGTTAATAGCTGACATTAATCATCACGAAGTCATATTAGAAAAATCATGAATGAACAAAAATGAAATATTACTGAATATGCAAATCGACGTCATCATTTTTTCGAATCAATTAGATACTTTCATTTCAATTTTTTCAATCTCTCTCAATTCAAAGCACTTAAGTTGATCGCGATCAACTTTGTTTACTTTTATCTTTCAGTCAAAGATTTCTAGAATGCTCAAACAATCTGTTTCAACTATGATTCAGAAAGAGTCATTCTCAATTCAAAGCATAAATGTTGCTTTGTTCAAAACACTGTTGAATCGCTCAAAGAAGAATCAGACTGAAGTATTCGCTCTATTCATGAAGAATATTGATAGAAAAATCGCGTACAACACTCAGTGTGATTTGAACGCTCTGAACATCTCTTTCGTCAAGAAAACGACTCAGAATTTGAAAGCTATTAAAGTCAAGCTATCTTCAGAATATCATGATTTTCTAGATGTTTTTGATCGAGCTTAATCGAATAAGCTATCTTTGAATCGCTTCTACGATCATAAAATTGAGCTGACTAGTGATTCAACTTCTTCTTATTGTCAAGCATATTAAATGTTTTCTTTCAAGCCTCTGAAAGTAAAGAAGTATCTGAACGAGAACTTGTCAAAGAAATTCATCACTTCAAGTCAAGCTCTCTACTCATCACTCGTTTTATTTGCTCTCAAAGCAAACGAAGATCTTCGCTTCTGCGTGAATTATCGCAAGCTAAACGTCATTTTCAAGCGAAATAGATATTCGCTATCTTGAATAGACGAGATCATCAATAAGATAGCAGATTGCAAGTATCTGACTAGAGTGAATATCATATCAGCGTTCAACAAACTTCAAATGCATCTTGATAATGAGAATTACATCACTTTTATCACTACTCTAGAAGCATATAAATATCGAGTGCTACTCTTTGAATTAACTAATGAATTAATCTTCTTTTAGCAATATATGAACGATGTTCTATGAGAATTTCTGAATGACTTTTGTCAGGCTTATCTGAATGATATTCTCATCTATAGCAAAATCAGAAAGAAACATAGAAATCACGTCAGACTAGTGCTGAGACGACTACGCGAAGCTGAACTACAGATAAATATTCAAAAGTGCGAATTCAATGTAAAGAAGACAGTCTTTCTAGAAGTCATTGTATCAGAACAAGATCTTCGCATGAATTCAAGTAAGATAATCATCATAGTCAACTGAACTACTTCGATCAATTTGAAAGAAATTCAAAGCTTCATGAGATTTGTGAACTTCTATCATTATTTCATTAGAGACTTCTTCAAACTAGTTAAATCGTTCACTCAATTGACTAGAAAAGACATGTCTTTTGTTTGAAACGAAGTTTGCGTTCAAGCTTTCAGAAATCTGAAGAAACAGATCAGTTTCGCTTCAGTTCTTCGTCATTTTGATCTCAAACGTCAGACTATTTTGAAAATCAATACATTAAACTATGTAAAAGATGAAATACTGTCTCAGTACAATGATAAAAGTGTACTTCACTTAATAATCTTCTACAGCAAAAGCATGATTTTCGCTGAAATCAACTATCATATCTATGACAAGAAATTGCTGACCATTATTCGCTGTTTTAAACATTGATGACTCGAGCTAAAATGTATTGAATTACTCATTCAGATATTCATTGATCATCAAGCTCTGAAGATCTTTATGAAAAACAAACAGCTGAGTCGACGTCAAGTCAACTATCTGAACATTCTATTGAAGTTCAATTTTCAGATCATTTTTAGATCAGGCAAAATGAACACTAAAGTCAATGTGCTAATTCAAATGTCTCTAGCGAACGTCTTTGAATCAGCTAAACGGCTTGAAGATTGCTTTCAAACTATTCTTACCTTTGATAGAGTCAATATTCTATCTATTGACTTGAAATTAAACGCAAATTCGAAATCAGAAGTCAATCTCTATCAGAGAGTACGATTAGTCAATCAAATAAATGAGCTTTGCAGCGAATATAAACAAGCTAAAAACGACAACAAGCTCAAGCTTTATAGCACTAAGATGAAGAACTGCGAAATTATTGACGACGTTCTATTTAGAAAAAGATTACTTTAAGTTCTCAAGAACATGCACACGAAACTACTACAAAAAGTGCACGATCAATCTTTCATCTTTCATCTTAACAATAAATGAACTATTGATTTAGTTCAGCGCTTCTACTATTAATCAGATCATCAAGCTACTATCAGACAGTACATTTGAAACTGTCATATCTGTCAACAAAGCAAAGCTTCTAGAAATGCAATCAACGAACTTCATCAATCTCTATCTATTTCACTAGAACGATGAAAAGATATAGCTATGAACTTCATCACTGAGCTATCTCTGTCGAAGAACTATAACGTCATTTGCACAATCATATGTCATCTCTTCAAAGAACGTCACTATGTTTTCTGTCATTGAGAAGATGATGACATCTCAGTCGAAGAAACAGTCTGAATTATGCTATGAAACGTTTATTGACTGAATGATCTACTCAGTTCTATTGTTTTAAATAGAGACTCTCAATTCGTATTCATCATGTGAAAGAGTCTTTGTAAGCGACTACGAATTATCGCTAGTTTATTCACTGTTTATCATTCTGAGATCAACAATTAAACAGAATGAGTTAATCAAGACGTTGAACGCGAACTCAGAATCTACTGTAATTACATGCAGAACGATTGAGCTAAATGAATATCTATGATTGAGTTCAGTGACAATGTCAATACATTCTCAATCATCTCAATGATTTTTTTCTACTTCAATAAAGAATTTCACTCTTGAATGAGTTTCGATTCAGATACAACTGACTACGAAATCACTTATGAACGAATTGAAGCTAGAAAAGCAGATGATATTGTCATTTGAATGAAAAAGCTACTGAACTTCAATCGTCAACAATTGAAAAAGACTAAGCTGATCATCAAAACTCAAATCAATAAACATAAATGAGATGTCATCTACAAGATAGATGATCAGATCTGACTATCTTTCAGAAACGTCAAAATCACGAGATCATGCAAGAATTTGAAAGATAAACAGCTAGATCTTTACTCAATCATTGTTAAAGTCAAGACTTTTTATCATCTTCGTCTATTTACAAGCATGAAGCATATACACTCAATGTTCAGCTCTAAGATACTATGATTATATTCAAATAATTCTTTATTAGATCAGCATATTGAATCACTCAGATTAATCACTATCGAAGACGAAGAACATTGAGAAATAGATGACATACTGAACTTCAGACGCTATCGAGATTGAATACAGTACAAAGTCAAATAAAAAGATCTAAATAGAGACAACAATTGATACTATGTTGATAAAGAAGAATTTGATGACTTCAAGAAAGTTTTGAACGAATTTCATATGCTACACTCAAATAAATCGCGCTAAATAAACGAAACAACTGACAATAAAGCGAGAAGCGAGTCAGCAAACAGACTACATTCATGCGAACATGAATTTTCAAAGAGAAAAATAATGTTACGAGTGTATCAAAATCATAAGGCTGGCAAGGCTGAAATTCTAATCAATTCACAGAGTACACTAGCGCTTATTCTGCGAATTGATTAAAACTAGTCTGCATCTCTATTCAAGTCTCTTTGTTTTTTCAACATCTTTTTGTATTATCAAACATTTCTTTTTCATCATCACTCTACATCACATCTTTACCTGCGTTACCTTGTTCTCTTTGAGCCTAGCGCAGTCTCTGAATATTAATATATATAGAAGCTCTGATACTCAGTTTCTTTTATATTCTTAATATTCAGTTATAGCTATTTCTAAAGATCAAGCACTATCAACTCTGATCTTCACTGATTGTATCATCTAGACACGATTCTGACAGTTATTTCAGTCAAAAGAAGTAATCGTTGACAGCAGAAGCATAGACATGATGACATAAGTAATAAGATGCTGTGTTTTGAAAATATCAAAAATGCGGAAAAAATAACATCATGTGTATATTTTCACTGTCGTAGAAATATGACAATTTATCATTTTTTATTCTGATTATTCAGATGATTTATCTTGTCAGATGATAATTTATCATTTCTTACTCTGTTTTTACATTAGCAATGTGTTTTCTAGATATTCTAGAGATCACTAGAATCAAATTCACGCAAGACTTACAACGTGACTGTAACATAACTAAAGCTACGTCTTTTTATATTCATCAGATTATTATCATCAAGTCTTTCAACTATCAACACAGCTTTCGTGATTACACTTTGTGATAATCATAGAATTCAAGTGTAATAGAAATCATTAGTCTGTCTTGAAATCGAAATAACAGCATCTCATTTCTGCGCATTCTTCATTGCATAGACAACATTGCATCTGTATCACATTCGTGTTTCTTCTAAGTCTTTGATGCTCTTCAAGACTCACTGCGATTCTGTTGCATAAGAAAAATCAACATATTCAGTATGAGATCTTTGATGATCTTCTACAATGAATTACAGCGACATAACTGAATCAGAAAGATGATGCAGAAAGACTTAATGATTGACAACGACAAATAAAGTGAGATCATAATGATAATGAAGAAGAAGATGATATTTTTGAAGATATATGACATAAAACTTGATGTTACAATTCTAGTCTTCGTTTATTCTTTCTAGCCTTCATCTTGATTTCATTCTAATTGAGTCTAGTAAGCATTCAAGCTAGAGATGATGTCATTGAGACTCTGCATCATATGTGTAAGACGTCAATTCAATCGAGTCTAGCGTTGACTGAGAAATACACATATGTAGTCAGCTTTTTTGCTGTAGCTATCTTTCTTTCTTAGCATTTATTTATTAGTTAAATAATACTCATATGACTCGCTCTATGCTGATTTCTAACAGTAGATAAATGCTGATCAACTACTCTGCTATCAACGTGTAGATGATACGAAATAATCTACTTCGTTTATTCAGAAAATTCACAAGAAATTCTTTGAATTACTTTCATTAAAACACACATTCAAATTTACTCAAATTTATCAAATCTTATCACAATTAAACCTATTTATTTATCTTTATCTTTTTCACAATGACACGTGACTCTGAATCAGTCAAGTCACGAACAGCTCATCTGCTTAGAAGCATTGCTAGTAAATGAGTTTCTCTTATTTCTTTCAATGCTTCAGTTGATGTTAAGAACGCTGATATCTCATGAAACATTAAGACAGAAGAACAGCTTCGTCAATGAGTTCACGATCAGTCAAATGAGATTATCAAGATGTTGAATGAGCTTAAATCTCAACGAGACATGACTTTGAAACTCAATGAGCAGTAAATCGTTGTTCAAGTTGAACATGACAAAAGATTGAATCAACTAGAGATCAAACAGATGATCATAGACACTCTAGAAGAGATAAACAAATGCTATCAAAAGAAGATGTTGAATCTCAAGAATAAACTCAAAGAAGTATTGCATTCAACGAATTAATCTCGATCTCATCAATCTACGAAATCTCTATCTCATCAATTTATCAAGAATCATACTTAACGTAAGTCATTTACTTTATTCAATAATGATCATCACAAGTCTTTCAAGTTTTCAAATTCATCTGTATTCATCAATGAAGATGAATCAACATGAGATAGCTGAAGAATCAAGATAGACGACAAGCTTCAGATAAATGTTGATCACTTTGTTGATGAGACTATCTGCATTGTTTATGTGATATCTAGACTAGAAGATGATGCTGCTGAGCATATCTTCGCTTAATATCATCATGATGCTTCGCATTCTTACATCTCGATCTACAAGCTACTTGAGCATCTTGAAGAAATTTACAAGAATCAGAATAAGAATTGAAAGTGTTGTTACAAGTACAACGCTCTGAGACAAGCAGACAAGCTCTTCAACGTCTTCTACTTCAACTTTATAAAGCTATTCAGCTATCTAGATTACAACGATTGCACTTTGATGAACGATCTTCAGAATAAGATCAACAATCGCTTGCAGAATACTCTGTCAGTATGCTTTGAAGACTTCACTTCACTTCATTGTCTCAAGATCTTTCTTCAAGATGTGAATAATAAACAGCGAGTTAACTATCAGCTACGCAACGAATGTTACACTGTTATTTTCAAAGTCACTGTTGTATCTGACAAATGCACTGCTACTTCACTGTCAGTAATGACTTCAGTAATTGATTATGTTAAGTCTATCATCTCTTCTATCTCTAAGTCAGCAAGATCGTTTATTATTTGCTATTCTTGCAAGATTTCAAGTCACTTGTCAAAGAACTGTCTTCAGAACAAGATCAACACTTCTGCATCTTATGCATTCACTTTTCGTCTACATGAAATCATCATTTCAAAGAATAAAGAGAATGAGAAAATGTTTTTCAAGAATAGCGAGGCAAAAAACTAGAGACTTTTATCAAAGACGCGATGAAAGATGTGTTAATTTCTTCAATGATGAGCATGTCAGATGATTCTTTTGCTTCTGAATCTTTGACTACTGAATATGTACTTTCTAGCAATAAAATTAGTTACTCATTGAAGTCATTGATTGACATCGAAGTTGCTGACTATTCGTTCATTGATGAAGTGATCACGCAGATTGTTTGTGATCAGTTGCAAATTGAGTCTCTAACTTTGATCAAAGTGAAGTCAATTCGAGAATTCAATGATTATTATGCTAAGAAACTCATTACTCATGCCATTTATTTGAACCTGACTGTTCAAGATCATATGATTGACACAACTTCTATATTGATTACTCGATTAAATCAACATCAAATGATTCTCAAAAAAACATGAATGAACAAAATCAATCTAGTGATAAATATGCAAATCAATTTTCTTCAATTTTCGAATTTCACTTCTAGTCAGAAATCGATTGTTTTATTCTCAAGCAACAAGACAATCACGAAACAGAAGAGTTTAACTTCTACTTATATACTGAAGAGATCTTTCACTACATCTCAACTCAGTCTGAAATCACTCTCTTTCAGTCAGTTTAATGAGAAGTCAGTTAAACTAATTGAACAGTTAAAATCGCGTGACGTGACTTTAACTAACGTCAAAATCTTTAAATCAACGTCAAGTTCAATGAACATTGCAATGATAAAGACTGCGACTTATAGAATGTTAGTCAAACAATCAGAAGTGAAGACTTTTGCTGTTATCATCTTGAAAATTGATCGACTCATAACTACAGTTGAAAATAAGCTTAAAGAAGTGAATCTGCATGAGCTTTCACACGTCAAGACTCTTAAAGAGATCAAAGTCAAGCTTTCTCTTGAGTATCATGACTATCTAGACGTGTTTGATTGAGCTATGATCGATTAGCTATTATTTCATCGTTTCTATGATCACAAAATTAAGTTGATTGACGAAAAAACATCTCTTCAAACCAGACTTTATCAGATGTTTGATCACAAACTTCAGAAGATAAAGAAGTATCTGATCAATCATTTAAACAAAGAGTTCATTTTCTTCAGCTTTGCATCATACGTCTCGCTTATCTTGTTCATCGAAAAGAAAGACGATAGTCTGCGTTTCTGCGTCGATTGCAGAAAGCTTAATGCTTTGATCAAACGAAATCACTATTCTTTGTCATTGATAAACGAGACTTTCGCTCGTATACAAGAAAGCAAGTATTTGACTCAATTGAACATCATTGTCATGTTCAACAAACTACACATGCACTCAGATAGCAAAGATTTAACTATCTTTATTATCTTCTTCGACTCATACAAATATCATGTAATGCTCTTCAATTTAATCAACGAATCTGCTTTCTATCAGCACTATATGAATAATGTATTGTTTGAATGTCTACATCAGTTTTGTCAGATCTATCTAGATAACATTATCATCTACAGCAAGATCTTAAAGAAACACAAGCGACATGTACGATTAATCTTGAATAGACTACGAGAAGCTGATCTACAGATAGACATCAACAAGTGCAAGTTTCATGTTCAGAAAACTATCTTTCTAGAACTCTTGATATCAATCAAAGAATTGAAGATGAATTCGCGAAAGATGCAAGCAGTTGTTGATTGATTTACACTCAATAATCTCATTCAGATGCAGTTCTTCATTGACTTCTGCAATTTTTATTGACGCTTCATCAAGAACTTTTCGAAGATTGTTCATTCAATAATTCAACTTACTCAAAAGAAGATCATATTTGAATGAAATGAAGTCTGTCAGATCATCTTCGATTATATGAAAAGACATATGATCAAGACTTCTATACTACGTCACTTTGATTAAACTCATGAGACTATTCTTGAAACTGACTCATTCAACTACGTCAATGATGAAGTTCTCTCTCAATATGATGATGAAGAAGTACTACATTCAATTGTCTTTTATAGCAAGAACATGTCTTCTGCTGAATGCAACTACGAAATATATGATAAAGAACTTCTGATCATCATTTGAGCATTTGAACACTGATGATTCAAACTAAAGCTAACTGACATTTCTATCAAGATGTTCATCGATCATCAAGCGCTTATCTCGTTGATGAAAGATAAAGAGCTAAGCAGACGTCAGATGCGCTGAGTTCAGAAGCTCGCTGACTTCAACTTCAAGATAATGTATTGATCTGACAAACAGAACATCAAGATCGATGCATTAACTCGTCAAGCTGACGTCGTGCTCAGAGATTCAGAAGATGAGCGCGTTCGCTATCAATGAATCACTATTCTGACTTCAAATTGAATGAAAATTGCTGATCTAGAGAAGAACATCAGTGAATCAATCTATAAACAGATTCTTGAGACTAATGAGATCGATGAGAATTGTACGTTACTTCGCGAAGCAATAGCAAGAAACGAGACACAATATAAAGATATCAAATTAAAGAATTGTTGAATTCAGAATGAAATCTTGTATCATGATAGTCAGCTATGAGTCTCGTTCAATGAGCTTCTACAAATGAATCTGATTCGTGAGATGCATGATCAATTATCAGTCGATCATTCTGATATTCTTAGAACTGTGAAAGTCATAAAGCGTAACTACTATTGATCATTCATGCGAAAAACGATAAATCGATATATTTGAAACTGCTATATCTGTCAACGTTCAAAGACATCTAGAAATAAATCAAACGACTTGCTTCAATCTTTATCGATATCTGAACAGCGATGGCAAGACATAGCAATGAACTTCATTATTGATTTATTTGATTCATACGACTACAACGTTATTTTGACTGTCATCTGCAGATTGTTAAAGAAAAGACATTATATTTCTTGCATCACTGATTATGAAGATATCACAGTTGAAAGAACAGCTGAGATGTTAATTCAGTGAGTATATTGAACTCATAATCTATCAAGCTTCATTGTATTTGATCAAGATACTCAGTTCACTTTCATTCTTTGAAAGTCTCTTTGCAAACGACTGAGCATATCTCTTCGATTGTTCATCGTCTATCATCTTCAGATCAATGATCAAAGTGAACGAGTTAATCAGAACGTCAAGCGATATCTTCAATTCTTCTGTTCATATATGCAGAACGACTGATTCAAGTGACTACTCATGATTGAGTTTGTTGATAATAACATCTTGTTCTCAGTTATCTTCTTGATTCTCTTCTTCATGAACAAGAGCTTTCATTCTCATATGAGCTTCGACTCTAACATCATTGAGTATGAAAGCACTCGCGAACGCTTGCAAGTCGATTGAGTCAAGAATATATCTGAACAAATGAACAAAACATTAATCTTCGCTTGTGAAGCTCTGATCAAAACATGAAAACAAATGATAAATCAAGCTAACAAGCATAGAAAGAAGATCAATTATGAGATTGAATCAAAGATGTTTCTGAATGAACGAAACATCGTTACAGCGAGACTCTTCAAAAAATTGAATGACAAGATGCTTGATTCTTTTCAAATCATTGATCTCATTGACTCATTCTATAAATTGAAACTATTCAAGACTATGCATATATACAATGTATTTTATTCAAGACTTCTTCGTCTCGTTGTCAATGACTCTTTGTCTGATCAGAAGAATAAATTCTTCAGATTAATAGTGATAAACGATGAAGATGAATGAAAAATTGACGATATATTAAACTTTCAACGATATCAAAGACGACTTTAATATCAAGTCAAATGAAAGAGTTATGACAACAATCTCAACTGATATAATGCTGACGACAACGAATTTATGAACGCTCAAGAGATGATGAACGACTTTCATATCAAATATTCAGAAAAAGCGCACTAAGAAATAACATTCATGTGAACATGAATAGTCAAGAAGAAGAGATAATATTACGATTCTAGTCTTCGTTTATTCTTTCTAGTTTTTGTCTTAATTTCATTCTAATTGAGTCTAGTGAGCATTCAAGCTAGAGATGATGTCATTGAAACTCTGCATCATATGTGTAAGACGTCAATTCAATCGAGTCTAACGTCGACTGAGAAACACACATATGTAGTCAGCTTCTTTTCTGTAGCTATTTTTCTTTCTTAGCATTTATCTATTAGTTAAATGATACTCATATGACTCGCTCTATGCTGGTTTCTAACAGTTGATAGTGAGCTGACAAAGAAAAAGCTTCGAACAATGACTGCAAAGATTATCATCATCTTTGACAAAGAGATTAAAAGCATATCACAGAATTGACTGCACAAGACATTGATGATCATGACTCAGCGACTGAACAACAACGAAAGACGAAGAGCACAACATTGAGAATGAACATATGAAAACATTCAGTGTCAAAGAAAGTCGCAAGAAGAGATTAAAGATGACAATGCTGATCAACTATCGTTGATGTCATGAAATGCTACAACGTTGCTGATGATGAAGAAATCAAATAATCAAACATCATTGATGAGTTCTATTTACTTAACTATAAATAAAAGGCAAGAAGAGATCAATCTGCTGAACATGCAATTTGAAAAGTACAAAAGATTATTAATCGAGAAGAGAATTTACGACGTGACGAAGAATAGAATTCTTTACGATAGTGAAGATATGAAGCGAATTGAGATTGAAAATGAGCGATGCTGACAGGCTGCGCTGATAAAGATGACAGCAAAGAACTGCTGTCGCTTTCAATTCATCATCGATCAACTCTCTTCAGATCAGTAACTAGAAAATTGTAAAAACTATATTAATTTGTTTACTGACTTTGAAAGTAGTAGAATCAATCTTCGCTACTTCAACATCTGAGAATATGCTTGAGTTATCAATCAAACGTTGTAAACTGCGATCACGAAAGATCTTGAAAAAAGATGCAATAGCTAGATTGAAAAAGACTACATGCACGCAGAACTCGAGAACGAAAATGCAAGAAGAGTAGAAGAATAATTGAAAGCATGCGTTGACGCTCTGATTTCATTAACAGCAAAGATCATGTCTGTGTTATACAAGTTCATGAAGAAGATTTCATGATCAACGAGCGAAAGTTTTATTACTTTTTGAACTAACAATATTTGCAACGTTTCAGTTCTAAAGCAAAGTCTTTGATACGTCGTCAGCAAAAACTTACTCTCTAGCAACAAAGATTTCACAAAGAAAAAGTGATTGACACTCATGAAAGAAACACTTAATCGTCAAGAGATCTCTCAGTAAACATTGCTCAGTCTTTGTCAAGATTTTCAGTGATGAAATTGTCATCTGCGACGTCTGCTTTACAGACTCTTCGTTCAAGCACGACTACTTCTTCGAATGAAGAATGTAAGCAATTTCGTTGATGAAACAAGATTTCTGTCAATGTTAAAGAGCTTAGATAAATTGATGCAGTCATGAATAAATCGATCTTCAATGCTCTAAAACGCAAGCAGAATGTTAAGATGAATGATGATCTACAGAAAATTGTCAGAAGATTTGATAGACTTCTCACTGTGCTCATGATTCAATAACTATCATTCATGAATTGATTTCACATGCTGTGTATGAAGCTATCTTCTCATGAAGTGCAAGATGTAAACTGTCTCATTGTTGCAAAGTATATAAAGATGCAAGCAGAACTCAAGAACAGAACTACAAGTGTGAAAGCATACTCAACGATAGACTGAGAATCGAATTTGAATATTAACGATGATCTCAAGAATAGAAGTCTCTGTCACAAATGTCGCGATTCTTTAGATGAACTCTGAATAATCAGCTGTCTTCATGTTTACTGCAGAGAGTGTCTTAACGCTCTTGTCTACAAAGTCATCAAGCGTGATGAAGAGCAAACTGCATGTTTAGATTGCAACAGCATTTACATTGAGTTTCAATCATGCAATGAGTTAAAAGAATTGCAGATGAATGTTGAAAACAATGAAAGAACTTTCTCACGCACTCGCAAAGATCTTGAACAAGATTTCAAATGAATTAATTTCAATGACTCAATTCTTTCGTCTTCGAAAATGACAATGATGCAGATGCAGATTGAGCTGTGATTGATAAAGAAGTTGAACAAGAAAATCATCATCTTCACTCAGTTTCAGATGCTGTAAGCTCTCATCATGTCATGAGTTCTCTGACTTGAGAACAAGTTAATTGCAAAACAGCATGAAAGTGCTGAGTTATCTCTTTCAACAGCGTGACTGAGTCTTTGTCAATTATCACGACAAAATGAGTCAGAAAGCTCGCGATCACGTCATCATCACATTTTGCAACGACTTGATCATGAAAATCATGATTATCTTTCTCAAATGCAACAACATTAAACTCAATCTCATCATGATCTTGCACGTCATCTGCGTCGATCTGTGATGAAACAGCAGCATGAAATAACAAGTCTTCTGTCACGTCTTTTGCATCAATCAATTCTTTGAAATCTTCATCATTCATCATGTCATCAAGAACAACGTTGACAAGAAACTGATTTCATGCATCATCTGCGTTGATTTGTGATGAAACAGCAACGTGAAACAACAAGTCTTCTGTTGCATCTTTTGCATCAATCAATTCTTCGAAATTTTCATCATTCATCTCGTCATCAAAAACAGCGTCGACAAGAAACTGCAGACGCTGCAGAACAGCAAGCGTGAGATCATTGATGTCATCATTGATGATGTCAAGATGCTGAATCAGCTGAGCTTGACAAAGCTGATGCAACTGTTTGAGTCAATGAGCGTTGAAGAGAATAAGAAGTCGTTTATTCTGATGAATGAGAGCGAAGAGAATGAAAATGTTAATGAGAAGATGTCAGCAATGAAGAGATTATAAGTTGAGAGTGAAAGAGATGTTGATTGTGATTTCATGAATCTAAGCTCTTTTTTTCTTCTTTTTTTCTTCTTTTGACACATCATTTCTTTCACATCGCTACTCTCTTTTCGCTTTTCTTCTTTTCTCGCTCTCTAGTACTTTTCAATCAGCAACGAACACGTCATTTGCACACTGCATGCACACATGCATGCATGCACTCAGCTCAGCTGATTCAACTTCACTCACATAAACAACATTATTCATTTTATTCTGTATCTTACTTGAATCGACGAAATTCTTCTTGAACATCTCAACAGTTTCTGTACGTGAAATGCAAAGAAACTTGAAGAATGAGAAGAATTCTTCTACTTGATTCTAATCATTCAACGATGCTTTCTCATCAGATTTCTACAGACTATAGAGTTTTGAGACAGATGATTCTTAATGATCTGAGCTTCGTCAAGTATGATACGATGAAAATGAACTCGATGAAAGATATCATAATTCTTCTTGTACATCTTCATTCATCATTCTCGTCTATGAAGTCATCAAGCATGACGAAGAGCAAACTGCATGTTTAAATCTAACTGCAACATCATGTACATTGAGTTTTGATCATGTGATGAGTGAGACTCAGAGTTCTTCAGCAATAAAATGCACAGTCTGCATTCTCAATTCGCATATGTAAAGACAAATTATCATAAATTTCTCGAAATTTATCTTAAGTAATCAGAGTTCTTCAGTAATAAAATGTGCAATTCACATATTCAGTTCGCATATGCAAAGATAAATTATTGTAAATCTCTTGAAATTTACCTCTGATAATCAGAGTTCTTCAGCAATAAAAATTCGCAGTTTGCATTCTCACTTCTCATCATGTGCAATGATAATTTATCGAATTTCTCTCTAAATTTATCTTTGATAGTCAGCTTAAGCTCAGAGTTCTTCGACAATAAGATTTGCAGTTCGCATTCTCAGTTTGCATGTGCAATGATAAATTATCGCAAATTTTCAAATCTATCTATACTTTTGAGTAAGTCTTGAAAACATTATTGCAATCTTAATGCAACAAAGATAGAACATGAATTTGACAGAGTAGATGAGCATTAAGATGCTAATTTATTCATTCTCAGTCAATAATTGAACAGAGTAGTATCAACAACAACAAAGTTACATGCTTTCAAAGATTGCATATCTTCAAGAAACTGTCTTCTTTTCGTTTATGTGTTGTGTCTTTTTCTTCTTAACTCTCTTTCTCTTTTATCTCAGAACTTGATTGCATTCATCAGCTCATCATGTATCAATCATTATTTCGCGTCATCTTCTAAGTAAACTGTCATGACAAGTAATAAGAACAAGAAGAACTTGAACATTGCAATTGATAGTCAGATGCGTAGCATGTATTATGATTTGTTGACACGCAGTTAACTGACTCAATAATCATGTTTAATTCATTTATCAACAAGATGTCAAAAGAAGAGTTGAGAAAGCAAGTGACAATTTTGACATATCATCAAAAGAATCTGAATTCAGATTCAAAAGATAAGAACGTAAGTTTCTCGTTACGTTGAACAGCTTGAATGATGATTTATCATCTTAAAAACAATGATCTGTAGAATGACTACATGAAAAGACAAAATTAATGTCAATATTGTCATGTATATTCTCAGCTAATATGATCTCAACATAGTTCACTAACGTCATTCGATTTTTCAAGAACTTCTTGTCAAAGAAAAAAACACATCAGCGTAAACAACATTCTCACTTGTTGTTATTAATCTCGTCTTCTTCTCAGCTCAATGAGCGAATCACAAAGTTTCATAGATCAACAGAATTTTCGTTAAGCTTTCTTGCATTGAGTTCACGATACAATGCAGCACAGATTGATGATTTAGATAACAACTCTACGAAAATTGTTTGAGCAGAATCTAGACAACGATTGAAAACAGTCTTTACTGCAGCTCATGTCGATGTGCTTAGATTCGTAGAACTCATTCTACTGACAATGATTATGACGTGTGAAGTAGAGAAGAGCATAACATCATGATCAGAGACGCAATGAGTTCTCTTGAGCAATCTCATACACAATTTCTGAAACAGAGATTGCACACATCAATTAAAACACAGACAACAGAAGAACTACTTTGTCGCTGAAAAATCAACAAAAGACGAAGCTCAAAAGATAATGTGCAATTCAAATCTTTTCATATCATCAATAAATTGACAGACACAGTTATATGATTTCATTGAACAATGTTAAGCACAAATAATGTTTCAGATTTGAGATGTAGTGAGAAATCATTATGTCTTTTACGAGAAACTTAATACATCAAACTATGTCATCAAGTTGTTAGTTAATGATAACTTTATCAGCTCTGATATAGAAAAGATAAACATCTTCACAGATGTAATACATTGACTGACATGTATTTAGTTTGAAGAATGTTGTTTTCTCGTCTTGATGATCATGAAGATCATTGCTGTCTCATTTTTCGATCAAGAGACTCGTAGTCTTGATCAACTATCAAATACGAGAATCATGTTTTCTGAGCTGAAAGACGAAATCATAATACTCATAGCAATCGCGATTCAACATGTCATTAGCGAATGAACAAGTGATCAGAAGAAGATCGAGAAATGAGAAGAAACTGCAGTAGAAAGTATAACATTTCAACTGTCAATGTTCTCTTGTGCTTTATCTTTGAAACGATTAAACAATGATTGACTAACATATGATAGTAACACATGAGCGAATAATCAAGAGCTGACGAAAGCAAATCAAGACTTGAAGAAATTTGATATTGAGCATGCTGCATAAACGCGTCGTAAGTCATGTTGAATATCATGAAAACAACGTATTCAACAGCATCTTTGCGATGTATAATCTCAATTGCAATCAGATAAATGATCTACTGACTATTTTCGTCTCTTAAAAAGACATCAGAGAACGTTTCTCTTCTCTCACTGATTCAAGATACTCGTTAATGTATTTTGTGAATGAAATCTCTAGTTTCATAAGAAATCAATCATCGCAGCTCGAAAAGTCAAACAACACAGAAATCGCAGCAGAAAAGACAAAGAATACTCTAAATCAATCAGAATTGATGAACAGCAATGAACATGCAACACTTCAAGAAATTTTGAATGATGAACAGAATTAAGATCAGAAGAATGATTCAGATGTGAGCATTCATTTTTCAGCTATAGAAATGAGCGATAACTAATGCAAGATAGATGTCAGATGAATTCAAAGACACAACTGAAGTCAAATCTGATCAGATTTCGCTCAATGAAGTTAGAGATACATATCAACTATGAACATTGAAAATGAAAGATAATTGAAAGATGAGCTACGCTTGATCATTCAACAACTTTCGCAAGCAGCTGAAGATAGACACTAAGACTCTGTATTATCAAAAAGCAAATGAAAGTGAATGTATACTGATGTATGAAAATGAGTATCAGATTTTTCTGAAGAGAGTAGAGAAGAAATTGAACGTCAATGTTGAAGTTCAACAAGAAAGCAAGAGCGATTATATAGAACTTGAGTGATAGTATAGAATATTCTGTATATGAATAACATACACAATTATGAGTTGCTTGAACGCTTTTAGTTCTATTAGTTGCAAGTAACTTATACAACGTGCTTGCAAGAATGAAGAACTGTACAAAATACTATTGAGTACACAAATCTGTCTCTTCAAAAAACTAAAACTTTTGAGCAGCGTATGACGTGATGTTTCAATTTGACAACGAGATAAATCTAGAAAAAATATCTCAATTTACTCAGCATGAAATTGTGACGTGATAAGAAATTGTCAAGAAGCGTGCACATAATACAAGTTTCACATACTGACAATAACAAAGCTTGAATGAAAAGATTGACTAGATGACATGCATTACACATTGTCTCATTTAAGCAGAACAAGCAAATGATCATCATCAAAAGCTATAAGCGCTGATCGCTAGCTATTAGTTGTTGATGAGTGTGCTGTTGAAGCTTGCAAGCTAGAAGCTTAACTAAACATATGTTTTTGACTGATGCTAGCTTGATGAGCTTGTAGTCAATTTTAGCTGAATTTGTTGAAACGTCAATGATGTTCAGCTTGAAGCTACTGCAATCATATTCAGAAGATTTTCTATCAGAACAGCATGCAGAATCTCTCAGAATCATCATTATTGATGATAATGATAATGAACATTGAAAGATAGATGACATTCTGAACTTCAGATGCTATCAAGATCAAATACAGTACAAGATTAAATGAAAAGATCTAGATAGAAACGATGAATGATACTATGTTAATAAAGATGAATTCGATGACTTCAAGAAAGTTTTGAACGAATTTCATGCATTATATTCAAGAAAGTCACGCTAGTATAGAAATAACTCAATAAGAAAGCAAGCAAACGAGCTACATTCATGCAAACATGAATTTTTGAAGAGAAAAGTAATGTTACAAGCGTATCAAGACTGAATAAGGCTGAAGCTTTAATCAATTCGCAGTGAACGTTAGTGAGTACTCTGCGTATTGATTAAAGCTAGTCAGTGTCTCTAGTCAAGATCTGACTCAGTTTCTATTTTCTTTTTTCAACATCTTTTTGTTCAACATCATCTTTCTTTCTACATCACATTCTACTCATGTCATAAACACATCTTCTTCAAGCTTAACGCAGTCTTTAAATATTACTTAAATAGAAGCTCTTGTACTCATCTTCTTCTGTATTCTTAATATTCAGTTATAGCTATCTTTAAAGATCAAGCACTATCAATTCTGATTTTCATTGATTGTATCATTTAGACATGATTCTGACAAGCTATGCTGTTTCTTTATACTTGAAATGATATTGATTAGACAAGAAACATCGTATTGACTCAAGACAAATGATTTACTGTCGTGATTAATGCGCTCATCTTTGAAAGAAAACGTTGATACTCAAGATTGAAAAGCATGAACAGTTTGTTTATCATGTTCATCTTCATGCTAATCTTTTAAGTCACAACTCGTCTTATGTTTTCTTCTGCTTATGTCTATGTGCTAACACTGAGTTCAAAAGATGATTTTCTTGCAATTCTGAATGCTTTTCTCAATTCTCTCTGAACTGTTTTCTCTCACTTCTTCTTTTAATCTCTTTGACTGACTGACTCTTTTTTTGTTAGAAATTGATCTAAAGCGAGTCATAGAAATGTCATTTAACTAATAGATAAATGCTAAGAAAGAAAAGTATCTACAGAATAGAATTTGCAGCTTATATGTGTATTTCTAATCTTTGCGCTAAACTCGAAAGAATTGACATCTTACACAGATAATACAGAGACTCAATGATATCAACTTTAGCTTGAATGCTCACTAGATTTAATTAAAGATAATTGAGATCGAGAATAAAGTTGAGAATAAATCAAGAATAAATCAAGAATAAAGTTGAGAATAAATCAAGAATAGATCAAGAATAAAGTCAAGAATAGATTGAGAATAGAATCGAGAATAAAGCAAGATCATAACACTTTTCATCATCACTTTATGAATGACTTTGTAGATCATGCATTGTGTGCTATGTTGTTACGTTTGCACAAATTCTCAACGCTGAATATAGTTGATCACTCATCTTTCACTTCTTATGCTCTTTCTCTTTTTCTTTCGTTTTCTCTGCTCAGTCATCTTCTCAGACATCTTTGTCTGATCACTCTTCTCATCATTCTTTCTCTTTCTTTCGATGATTTCACTTTTTCTTCATCAGCATATATGAAGAAGAATCATTCAAAGCTTGCAGTGTCATGATTCTAGCCTTGTCAGACTCAGTCTTCTAGTCTTGTCAGATTTATTCTCACTTCATCATCTTGACTAGTTTCTATTGAGTCTAGCGTCGACTGAGAAACACACATATGTAGTCAGCTTCTTTTCTGTAGCTATCTTTCTTTCTTAGCATTTATCTATTAGTTAAATGACACTCATATGACTCGCTTTATGCTGGTTTCTAACATTAGATAAATGCTCATCAACTACTCTGCTATCAACGTGTAAACGATACGAAATAATCTACTTCGTTTATTCAGAAAATTCGCAAGAGATTCTTTAAATTTGCATCATCATTTTAGATTGCAAGAAATTCTTTGATTCTACATTCATTTTCATCATTCTATTCATAAGAAATTCTTCGAATATTGCAATCAACTATTATCAGAAAATTCACAAGAACTTCTTTGAATTTGCATCAAATCAAAACATCAATCTCTCATCTATCTTTATCTCAACAACTTCTACCTACTATCATCATGACATGCAACGTCAAGTCAGTTGAGCTTTGAACAGCTCATCTGCTTAGAAGCATTGTCAATAGAAGAGTCTCACTTCTACTCATTGATGTCTCAATCGAGACTGAAGAAGCTACAACATCATGAAATATAAAGAACAAGAAACAATTGTGTCAATGAATTGCAAATCAGCTCGATCAGATTATTGATATGCTGAATGAGCTTCGAAGTCAGCGAGATTTGACTCTACAGCTCAACGAGCACTGAATTCTCGTACAAGATGATCACAAAAAGAGAGCGAAACATCTAGAAGTCGCTTTTGAAAAGAATGATGAGCTAGAAGAAAAGATCAATCAGCTACAAAGCGAGCGATTGAACTTCAAAACGAAACAACGTCAAGCTGATTGATTTATGTCTCGTCAAGAGACTCAGTCAGTCAAGCATTGAGTCAATCAGAAAGAGACTTTATTGATCTCTGAAGTCAATCAACGCTCTTGAAGCTCACGAAAGTCATTCACTCTATTCAATAACGAGAATGATCATCACAAGTTAATCAAATTTTTGAATTCATCTATCTTCATCGACACAGATGAATCTACTTGAGAGAGCTGAATCATCAAGATATCTGACAAGCTTGACGTCAACGCGAATCATTACTCTATCGAAAAGCTTCGTATCGTCTATGTGACATTCAGACTAGATGACGATGCTGACGAGCAGATTTATGCAAAGCATTGTATTGATGCTCTCTCACTCTATCTATCACTGACAAAATTGCTGAAACATTTGAACGAAATATATGATGATCAGAATAGAAATCAAAAGTGTCGTCGCGAATACAATGCGTTGAAGCAGAGCAATAAGTCGTTCAGCTTCTTCTACTTCAAATTCACAAAAATATTCAGCTTTCTTGACTATGATGATTGAACTCTGATAAATGATCTACAGAATAAAATCAACAATTGTCTGCAGAATGCTTTGTCAGTTTGTCTCATAAAGTTTAGCTCGCTTAATCGACTCAAGACTTTTCTTCAGAGAGTAAATAATAAACAATGAGTTAATTATCAGCTACGTGACGAGCAATGAACAGTCAAATCGATAGCAGCTTCGAAAAAACGTTTTGTTTCTTCGTCAACATCAGCATCAGTCTTAACTACTAGCTATGTTCAACTCGCTACTTTTTTCACTCTCGAATCTGAATGATCAAGAATGTCAATCATCTGCTTCAACTGCAAAGTATCGAATCATCTTTCAAAGAACTACTCTCAGCTGAACACTAGTACTTTGACATCTTGTGCATTCATTTCTCGTCTCAATGAGATCATCATGTTGAAAGAAGAGAAGGAATTATTTACAGAGAAATCGAAGAATGAGACAAAAAACTAGTGACTTTCATCAAAGA
>JAABUV010000518.1_pt1 | contig 58252 bp, 84 predicted proteins | sample 5559971 | NCBI WGS metagenome assembly JAABUV01 (sample SAMN10711881, study PRJNA513362) | rock metagenome | isolation source: Antarctica rocks | place: Antarctica: Victoria Land, Knobhead nord | collected 2015-12-19 | reverse complement strand
GGGCCGGCCGGAGCGGCCCCCAGATCGTGCTCGCCGCCGGGATCATGCGCCTGCGCCCGCTGCCGCCGCCGCATGCGCCGCCGCACCTGGCGGCGCTCATCGACCGCTGCCTCAAGCCGGAGCCCGCTGAGCGGCCCACCATTGAGAGCGCTGCCGCAGTCATCCGCAAGCTCTTGGCGGGGACCAGGCGGACGGGCTAGTATGGCCTGCCCGCTGGCTCTCACAGCACGATGCGCAGCATGGCAGCACAGCATAAACAACCATAACGGTATCCTGGCACAGCTGCACAGCTGTTTAGAGATGTTGTCGCACGAGAGCTTACTGCTGCTGCTCATGGATGCGGGGCGCAGCTGGTAGCGCTGCTGATTTTGACACGGAGCGATCCGGTTGCTGGGCAAAGTGCAGAACACACAGGGAACTGACATTTCGTTCGTATTAAGTGGGATATTGTTCACATAAACTGGGCTTTGCAAGTCATGGATTCTGATGTGTCCTTGCCGGCTCTGTGCCTAGTGCTGGGTTTGAACTCAACGGTGACAACTTCATAACTGGCCTGTGGCCTGGGAGCACGCAATTGCAGCACCGCCGAGCCCTGGCGCATGTCATGTGTGCCTGCTCTGGCGCTTGGCAGGGCCATGCCCCTGCCTCTATGACTGATGCCCCCAGGAGTATTTTGTCACATATTTTGTTGGCTGCATACGCACGCGGATGGCTTCTCAAACCCGGCGTTACCCAGTCATCTGTGCCAGGAGCCACATGGAGGATGATGAGCCGCATGTAGGATGATAGGCTGCCCAGTGTCAGCAAATTAATGTGCTTAACTGCCTATCTTGACCTGGGACACGCGTTTTGTGACTGTTTTTGCACAGCCGGGCGGTCCTTGGCGAGGCCCCTTGCCGGGAGTCTGTTTGATGGTATGTAGAGCCGTATATTCTGCCGGCCACATGCTGCGGGCTCCTTTCAGGAGCTTGTGGGCAATGGTGGTTGCTACTGCACAGCACACAGCACGCTTTGCGCATGGGGGTGCCGGAGGGTCCCTGCACGTGTGACAGTTTGCCACATGTGCCATTGCGGGAGTACGCTCCTTATGCATCCTGAGCGCGGCACGCAAGCAGCGCCGTTGCACAGCGCCATGGTGATGCCTGTGTATGCGTGTCTTTGACATGTGCTCTGTGCCCCGGGTGTCCGTTTGGCATGCTCATAGGCGTTTCGAGTATCCGGGTCAAATTCATGTATTTACTTACTATTTTCATGCTGCTCAGGTTTCTGTGAGTGCACCGCCATGCTTGCTGACTGTTTGTGTGTGCTTGATCGGACATGCTGCGGGAGGTTTCAAGTGTTGCGCGCCTGCCCTTCTTCGCTTTAGGCAAAGAAGGGTGGCTGCTCGCCTCAAGGACGGGTTTCTGATTTGGGTGTCCTCTTGCACAGGCGCGTGGAAGAGGATGCTATGCACATGATATGCCTTATCGATGTAATACTGCCTCAAGTTGGTGTTGAAATTTCGCTGCACCTCACAGCCAGGAGAGTATTTTGCATGGCACAGCATTTAAGTGTACGTAGTAGCCCGTCATGCTGGCGCTGCAAACACATTGCAAGTCTGATGCACAATCCCACATTTGTGTTTGAGGCAGGATCACGTGCAGAGCGGCGTGCCATGGTCTGCAGGCATGAGTGTTGCAGCGGCATGGTGAGCGTGCCAGCCAGGGAGAACCTACATGTAACACCCGCAAAGCTCTGAAGGCTTCAGACTGAAGCACGCGTGCTCAGCCGTCTGTCCAGCCATATCAGCCCCTTTCTAGACAGAATGCCGAGTTATGCGATGCTGCGGGCGGCCAGCGCCCGCTGTACCTGCCACTGCTCGAACCAGAGGGAGGGCGCACCGCAGCGCGTGACGCAGCACGAAAACTGGACGTCGCGCCTCGAGGGCCGGTACAGCGAGCGGTGAGCAGGCTTCAGGCTTGACACAGGCGCTGATTACCGCCACCCACGGCGCTGATGCTCATGCTGTCTGCGAAGGTGGCGAGCATACGCCGGGACCTGGCACCGCATGGACGGCAGCGACCCCGGCGCGGCCGTGACGTCCCAGATTGGCGCCGTGCGGCTGTTCAGATTAACAGGCGTGGTTCTGAGCCCGTGCCGAGCCACGCCCGGTCCTTTCCTATGAGCACGCCACACGGGTGGCTACGGCAGGCTCACCTCAGTTGGTTGCAGACGGCGGCGGCCGCCTGGAGCACAAGAACCTGTACACCGAGCGCTTCCCGTTTGGCAACCCGCAGCTGCGGCCCGACGACCTTTGGGAGGACGACTTCAGCTATGGCGAGCACGACGACCGCTTTCAGGCAGGGCAGCTGCTGCAAGCAGCGTGAAGACGGCACTTCAGGGCTGGGAGCGGGAAAGCTTAATACCGAGGCTCAAGTTGTCCCTTGAGCGCTAAGCTATAGCAGAGGGGAGGTATTGGGGCGATGCTTGGCTGCCCGCCGCAAGAGGTGACTGTAGGCAGTGCGCATGGAGGCACTCCTGCTCAGCAGGCGTCCCTGCTCAGCAGGGACGTGGCATGCATCAGGCTGCAGGCGCTGCTGTTGAGCACCACAGCAGTCTTTCACCACCGTTGTGTGTCACGACTCTGCCATACCCAGTGCGCGGCGGGCGCGGCGCAGCCCACGCGCGTGCCTGGAGCGGCGGAGGCCGGGCAGGGCGTGCGCGCGCACCAGGCCCGCAGGCTCCTCACCATCCAGCCAGACGTGCGCGCTGACGCCTGCCTGCTCGCGCATGTAGGGAATGTGCCGAAGCTGCTGCGGCCCGCCTTACACCAGCCCAGAGTGCCTGCGGCTGTCCACCTGTGCATGTGCCTGACACGACCATGCGTACGAAGAGTGAGGAGCGTAGGCAGCGTCTGCGGAGCCGCCCTGTCGTTCCGATGCAGCCCGATTCGCTGCATGCTGGCCGCTCGCTGACCCCGCCGCGCCAGGCGTATGTGAGCTGCGCCGCAGCGCTGCCCAGGCGCGCCGATGCGGCCGCCGTCGCCGGCGCCGCGCCCGGCCAGGGCGGAGGCGCATGGGGCTTTGAGGCCTTCCTCCTGGTGCGCCCGCGCCTCACCACGACGGCCGACAGCAGCGGCCGCCGCCGTCAGGAGCATGCTTTATGGGTCACACCTCTCCTGGCCCGCGTGCGTAGCATGCTCTGAGGTCGCCGCTGGTGCTGCCGCCCGCCAAGGGCCCCGGATGCAACAGCAGGGTGCCAGGAATCCTGGGAAGCATGCTGCTGGAACAGGCACTGCACCAGAACCGCGGTCGCGCGCACCAATGGCGTTGACGCAGCGCGAAGGACGAGCCTTTCCGGTGGTCGCTCGCGAAGATCTGGGGCCTGGCGAATGGCGCGCCGCTGCGGTACACGCTCATCACCGAGCGCGTCGCGCCGGTCGACCCCGCGCAGCGCGTCGACCTGGGCCGGCACGCCATGCCGCCGCTGCGCGAGCGGTGCGGCGCGCCCGGAGCACCGCCCCCGTCTCGGCCGGCGCGGCGTGCATGCCGGGCGGCGCGCAGGGCCGCCTGGCCCCCCCGGCAGCGCGGGCAAGCGGCGCGGCGGGGTGGGTGACGCGGCGCCGCATGCGACCGCCTGGTATGATCGGGGCCAGTGCATTCAAGCGAAGAGGCATGCAGCTGCGGGCTGCAGGCACAGCATATTGCCCTTGCGCTGTGCTTTTACGTTCGGCGCGGCGATCAGGCTGGACGCAGACTCGGCCGCCTGGCTGCCCGGCCCCGCGCGGGACTGGACCGGGACCGCGCACGCGCTCGCCTTTGACGAGCAGGGGCACGCCGTGCGCGTGGCGCCCGCTGCTGTGCCGTGGGCCGCGCCTGAGCCCGCGGTAGCATACAGGTGACCGGCCATCCGTGCGCCCGGTGCCGCATGCGCCTCATGCAGCCCAGGCCAGGCTCAAACTGCCCAAAGTGCCCATAAGCCAGCGATCGCCGCAGCCGGCAGGGCACAGCTTTCCTTATGTATGCCGTGCAGACAAGAGCTTTGAGATCGCACGCCTAGGCGCACGATCCGCTGTGCCATGCATGTCCTGCCAGTGCAGTGGTGGCGGACACGCGATTTGAGGCTGGAGCACCAAGTGGAGAGAAGCTTTAAAGTGTAGGGTAGCGTAGGGTAGGGCTCCGCATTGACATGGTGTGCGCTGGCGACCAGCGGACCTGCAGGAAGCGGGCTGCAAGGAAGGTCTCAGAGCCTGAGGCTATTGATATCTGAGGTGGTCTGCTGGCCAGGCTGGCGCGTCTGCCGGACGCGTTCTGGGTGCGCGCGCCGGAGGCGCTGCCCTACGCGGACGAGCTGACGGGGACGCCGCTCCAGGACGGCGTCGCGCTCGAGTTCGGCGGCCGCCTGCGGTGCGGCGCATGCGCGCGCGGCCTGAGGCTACTGCTGGCATGCATGCGCATTGCTGCTGCAGGCGTCTCACGCTGTATGCTGACCTGCTCCATGCCGAACCCTGCATGTACAGCGGCCAGGTCTCAAGGGATGGCCTGGTCGCTAAGCAGAGGGTGACGCGGGCAGGTCTGCGGAGGGCGTGCAGCGTGTCATCATGAAGTACGCAGGCGACGGGCGGCTAGAGCGGCTTACATGGGAGCGCATCAGCAGGACTGCTCAGTAATGCGTTTTGGAACCAAATTCATAGATTACCAATTAAAAAAAGAACCACTCTGACGAGGAACAAGAAGAACGAGGGAAGGTGCTGAGTCGTACAGGCCGGAGTGAAAAAATGGGCACATATCACAAGCTTGCCTAAGAGACACAATGGGCGCAGAGAACAACACAGTGCTATGCAATCCGGCTATTGGTAAAAGCTTTTACTGAAGCATCCTAGGATTGCTAGACTGCCTCACGCCATGGCCTTCTCAGGCGTGTGGCGCAGCGCCCTGCAGCACTGGCGGCAGCGCTGCACGTGTCCTGCGCCACAGAGCAGGCTCCTGCACGCCAGTGCAGCTGCCTCGCGAGCAGCTGTGCCGGCTGGTGCCCTGGAGCCACGTGAAGCGATGGAGTACGATGTGTGCATCGTGGGCGCCGGTCCGGCAGGGCTGTCTGCAGCGATACGCCTGAAGCAGGTGCGTGTGCAGCTGTCTGCAACTTGAGACGGCGTACTGTGTTTGAGGAGCTCTGCGGGTTGCGCGGGTGGGCTGGCTGCGTAGCGCCGTGTGTCAATAGGACGCAGTTGTATCACGGCTGGCCTGAGGACAAGCAGGCGGCACTGCGCTGTTGTTTGTGCCCGAGCTTGCGAGCCACAAGAGCGTGACTCCTCAAGTGTTTTAAGTCGTGCTCGCCTACCTTGCGGTACGCTCACGCCGCTGTAGGGCAGACAGCGTGGCTTCTGCCTGCGGCTGCCCACCAGGCGGCTCACCGCCCTGTGCACCGCAGCGCTGTGCCAAGGAGGGCAAGGACCTGAGCGTGTGCGTCGTGGAGAAGGGCGCCGAAGTGGGTGCGCCGGCTCTTCAGCTTCCTGCTCTTATGCAGCTTTGGGTCGCTCTCTTGAGCGAGCATGGTATGGGCTGGCCATTCGCCTGCACGGATTGCCGAAGGAAGGCGCAGAGGCAGTTTGTGGCGAGCAGAAGAAGCGCCAAGCGCACGCTCTGCCACGCCATGTGCCAGAGAGCTGAATGCATCATGTGCAGGCCCGGCTGCGTGCACCGCAAGCAGCGCTTCAGTGCGCAGCGGTGTGAGCAGCATGCGTACCAGGAGCGTGAGCTTGCTACAAGACATGTAGCTCATCACTGGGATAGACATGTGTGGGCCTGTAATTTGTCTGGCTATTTTTTATTACAGGCGCGCACATCCTGTCGGGCAACGTGCTGGAGCCGCGCGCGCTGGACGAGCTGCTGCCGGACTGGCGAGAGCAGGGCGCGCCCGTGACGACGCCTGTCACTTCCGACCGGTGCGGCGACTCGAATCGCGCGTATTGGTGATAGGCTCATGAGCCCCACCCGGTCTGCTTCATGTCATATCAGCCTGGGGTACTGCTGCATGGGAAAGTGTCTGCATGCATTGCGGCCTTGCCTGGCACAAAGCCGTGCATGCGAGTGGCACTGCTGCAAGCATGCAGGCGGGCACCAGGTGCGAATGGCCGCCCATGCAGGAACTATGGCATGAGGGCCTGTACCAGCCTCGATGTTGGTTTTCTGGCATGCCTGCTGGAGGGCCTTCAGTCCGCATCAGCATGCTAGTCGTGCTGTTGTGCCGCGTGACCGGCACAGCATGCCTAATACATGCAAAGCTGTCGCTGCGCGCGCAGATTCTACCTGCTGACGGAGCGGCGCGCGCTGCGGTTGCCCACGCCGCCGCCGATGCGCAACAAGGGCAATTTCGTCATCAGCCTCAGGTGCGCCCATGGCCGCAAGGGCTGCCCGTCTGCGCCGGCAGTGTGTCACACACACGGGCCCGTCACGCAGGGTCTGGTCCTTTTCAGCTTGAAAAAGGGCATCGAGGTAGTGTGTCGTCCACCTGGTCTGCTTGCTAGTGCAACTTGATTGGTACACTATGCATGATCATTGCCGCACTCAGGACAGAGGGGATTGAGAGCTGCTAAACAAAGCGGGCTGCTGCGGGCGTGACGTCAGCGGCAGCCGCCCGTGCCTCACTGCGCGGCCCTGGTGCGGACGTCGACCGGACTGAGGAGGAGGCGCGTGCGAGGGGTGCCACGCTGAAGTGGCGCGTGCCGAAGTGCAGAAAGCTTGTGCACTGCCTGGGCGTCGCGCTGATGTGGCGCGTGCCGTAGTGCAGCGAGCTGGTGCGCTGGCTGGGCGCCAAGGCCGAGGAGGCGGGCGTGGAGGTGTTCCCGGGCTTTGCGGCCTATGTACTGCTGCTGGATGGCCGCGGCGGCATCGCCGGCGTGGCCACCGGCGACCTGGGCCTGGCGCGCGACGGGTCGCGCAAGGACACGTTCGCGCGCGGCGTGGAGCTGCGCGCGCGCGCCACGCTGCTCGCCGAGGGCTGCCGCGGCTCGCTGTCTGAGGCGCGCTGCCTAGGGGTGCACCATGGTGCCGCCGGCACGGGCGGCAGCGTGTCGCGAGGCCGGCGCGCGGAAGGCCCGCGTCGAGCGCGTGCGGGGGCTCGCCTGGGAGCTGCGTCATGGTCAGCCGCAGATGGGCGACTGTGTCGCGTACATCATGCTATGACAGTAAACGGCGAGAGGAGGAGGCTCAGCTGCACGCACATGCAGGGGGACTGCCGTGGAGGAGCGCTGCCGTCGGTAAACACCATCGTGAACACTGCCGGTGAGACCAAGGGCCCCGGCGCGCGTGGCAGGAGGCGATGCGGCGCTTTGGGCTGCGCGCGGACGCGGACCCGCAGACGTACGCGCTCGGCCTGAAGGAGGTCTGGGAGGTGCGCTGCCGCGCGGGCACTTGCGCGCTACACTGTATGGGTCTGCTGGAAGAGAGAGCAGCCTGCGTGTGTGGCAGAAGGCCAGGCCTGCTGACGGCGACGGTGTCCTGGCCCCATCGGAGGGAAGCAGCGCAGGCAGGGCCTTTATCAGTGCAGCGCCGCACCGACAGTCGCCGCGCGCCGGAGCATGAGACGCCGCTTGTCTCCTCCTTCCGCGCAGCACCCTGTCGGGGCGCAGCAGGGCCGCCTGGTGTCGCATGAAGCACGTGCGTCAGCGGTCGCGCCCTCAGCGGGCCCGCCAGACGCGCTCGCTCTGACGCGCGCGCCCGGCGGCAGGTCCGCCCGGAGGCGCACGCGGCTGGCCACGTGTGGCACACGGTCGGGTACCCGCTCGACGCGGCCGTGTACGGCGGCTCCTTCCTGTACCACATGTCCGAGAACCGCGTCGCGCTCGGGTGCGCGCCCGCGCTGCGCGCGCCGTGTCCGGCCCGGCCCCTCTATCCCTGTCAGCGCTGACGCCGGCAGCGACTCGCCAGGCATCAAGGCCGCGGCCAGCGCTGCACCGGTTTGCGTTGGGCGAGGAGGGGACCCTGTGGAGCAGGTGCACCGCATCGCCTCTGACGCTCTCCCCAACGGCGAGCAGCAGAGGGACAGCGCTCGCCCGGCATGACAACGCGCGCGTTCCTGCTGGCACTGCTGGCTTGGGCGCGGGGGTGAGCGCCTGCCATGCACGGCGCTGTGCGACGCCCGCGCACGGCCGCGCCGCTCCGACAGGCTATACCCCTGACCGGCGCGCCAGGCTGGTCGTGGCGCTGGACTACCGGGATCCCTACCTCAACCCCTACCAGGAGTTCCAGCGCTGGAAGGCGCACCCGCGCATCCGCGCGCTGCTGCGCGGCGGCACGTGCCTGGCGTACGGCGCGCGCGCGCTCAACGAGGGCGGCCTGCAGTCGGTGCCGCGGCTCGCGTTCCCCGGCGGCGCGCTGGTCGGCTGCGCCGCCGGCTTCCTGAACGTGCCCAAGATCAAGGCGCGGCGCTGCTCGGCGGGCCCGCCTGGCCGGCCCTGGCGATCGGCTCTTGGGTGGCGCGGGCGCGGGTCGCACAGCGCGTGCTGCGCCCGCTATGCGTGCCGCTGCAGGGAACACGCTCGCAGCGTGCCAAGCGTCCCTGGGGCATGCACGCAGGCTGCTAACTCGGAGCGGGGGCCGGCTGTGTCTGCTCAAATGCGGGAGGTCCGGGGTTGCGGCAGACGGCTGGGCTCCGCGGCCGCGCGCAGGGCACCCACACCGCAATGAAGTCGGGCATGCTGGCGGCGGAGGCCGCGTTCGACGCGCTGACGAGCGGCGCAGCCGCGGGCGCGCCAGCGGACCTGTCCGCATACGAGCCCGCGCTGCGCGAGAGCTGGATATGCGACGAGCTGTCCCGGGTCCGCAACATACGCCCAGGGTATGCCGCGCTGCTGGTGCTGGCTTCGCATGTGGGGATGTGGGCCCGACCACTGGGTTGGGGTGCATCCCGCCCGCCCTGGGGCGCACTTTCCGCAATTCTGCCGCCGAGCCCTGGGCTTGACAGGTAACAGACCAGCTGACCAGAGCCTTCCTGCATTGCCAGCATGGAACGCATGTGAGAAACCAAAGTATCTACTGTAAGAAAGCTGGGACTGTCCGTGTTACACACGTGGCTTGCTTGCTGCTTCACAGCGCCCATGGCACTGCGCTGCTCGTGACGCGCCTGCCCGCCGCGAAGGTTCCAGTACGGGCTGTACCCAGGCATCGCGCACGCCGCCGTGGACACCTACCTGCTGCGCGGCAACGCGCCCTGGACGCTGCGGACCAGGCGCGGCAGGCTCGGCCTTGCATGATGCCTTGCATGAGTTGGGGTGACTGATTGCATGCCGGGCTGTCGGGCTTGCGCGCATGCTACATTGCGCGCTTGGCTGCAGTGCGGCGCGGCCGCCTGCCCGCCGTGGGCGAGGCGGGCAGACGCGGTGCGGAACCCTGCTGCTGCACCTCTTCGGGCACCTGCTTGCTGCCCGCCATGTGGGCGCCGGCACCAGCACCCCGGCGCCGCACCAGGCAGTGCAGCGGGGAGTGCACGACGTGGTCATGCGATGCCTGCAGGCATGCGGATCACGAGGCCCTGCGGCCAGCGGCCGAATTCACGCCGCGAACGTACCCGCCCCCGGACAATGAGGCGCGCCCCTAGGCCAGGTTTGGCTTTCACGTTTGCATGGCCTGGTCACTGAGGCCTGCCCGGACCTTACACTTTATTGCCAGACCTTTGGCGAGGCCGGAGGGCTCCTCCGCATGTGAGCCTGCGGCGGCGGGGTTGCCAACATATAAAACTCAGAGCCGCATAAGGAATCAGGCGGTGCGGGGCAAGAGCACCACACACCTGACGTGGTGCATAAAGACGTCAAGGCTGTGCTGTGGCCGCCTGCCCAGCCCCAAGTCTCTAGCATCGAATCCGCTGTTGCGAATGCGATCTTGTTTGACCTTGCGTGGCCAGGAGAGCGGGGCTGCCAGCGTGCGCGCGGCCGACCTATCGCGCCTGCGCAGGTGACGTTCAGCATGGCGGAGTCGCTGTTCCGCAGCGGCACAAACCACGGCCATGATGAGCCGCCCCACCTGACCCTGCGCAACGCGGGCCTGCCGAGCGTGGTCAATCGGCCGGTGTACGCCGGCCCGGAAAGCCGCTACTGCCCCGCGGGCGCGCCAGACCCCGCCCTTACGCGCGGCGAGACGCTTGTTCAGAAGCAGTGGCCAACAGGAGAATCCACATGCTTATACGGTGCACTGACAGCGCTTCAAGCAATATAGTACATGAATGTCACTTTGAGGCTGTTGTACAAATGCCGCGCTGCAACTATTAGGCTAGCTCAGTGCACTGCATGTTCGTGGCAACATGGACACAATAGCCCATGTTTATGGAGGCCATATTCATGGAGGCAATTGAGGCTCGGCTGCAAGCAGCGCCAGCGCATGTAGTGCTTGCTGCTTTGTGAGCGCGGCGGCCAGCAGTCGCAGCTTGACCTGTAGTGCCTCTGGGAAAACGCTGTGCAGCTCACGAGGTGTACTGCCCCTGACGCTCAGCTTGGCCGCGCGCCGCGCCAGGCGTGTACGAGTACGTGCCGGACGAGCACGGCGGCGAGCGGCTGCAGATCAACGCACAGAACTGCCTGCACTGCAAGGCCTGCGACATCAAGGACCCGCTGCAGAATATCCGGTGGACCGTGCCGGAGGGCGGTGGGGGGCCCGCGTACACTGTCATGTGAGCCGCTCTGTCGTTGTTGCGGCTGCACCGCTTGAGTGCGTAGCCGCGTACAGCGCTCCGTGTCTTGCAAAGAAACGCATGTGCTTTGTGCTTTGAACCTGGATGCAACCTGCTCTTGCTGGAACGCACTGTGTCCATAGTAGACAGGGCCGTTTGCAGTCTTGGCATAGCATAGTTCAGTGTGATGACGCGCCGTCACCACGACCTTGCTGACAGCGCAGCCTCTTTGCCACTCTCAGGGCAGGGTAGGGCATGGTAGGGTAGGTAGGACAAGGAAGCGTGCATAACAGCGATGCTTCCTCACTCACAGGCCGCCACGGCTTAAACTGCACACGGCTTGGCCAGGTGCGTCACCGCATGCAACCCCGCTCTTGACACAAGCCCAGCTCCGTTACCAGCGCACACAACCGCGTGCAGCAGGGATGGTGGTCAGATCCACACAAACAGTGCCCCAAACTTCTCTGCTTCAAATTAATTCCAAGCAAAATGATCAGACAGTCAGGCCCGATGAGGGTTTGCTGATTTGGCTGATTTGTGGCCTCGCTGCGGGCCTGCGGCCGTGATATGCTTCCTCCCTCCTCGACTGTGTGAGCCTGCCGCCGCACCAGCCATGACGCGCGTGGGTACAGGCGGTCCGTGCGCGCACTGCGGGCGCGTGTCGTCGCCGTGCTGGCGCAAGGGCCCGCCAGAGAAGCCGCTGCTGTGCAACGCGTGCGGCGCGCGCTTCCTGGTCAAGCACAGCCTGGAGGGCTACGTGCCCAACGCCAAGCCCGCGGCCAGCAAGCGCGAGGGCGCGCCGGCCAAGCCCAAGAAGGAGGCCGGTTTGCGCGCGCTCGGCCTGGCCGGGCGGCCGGGCGGCGAGAAGCGCAAGCGCACGCTGTCCAAGCGGTGCGGCGCCCGGCCTGCCGCGTGTATGTGTGAGGTCAGCGCAGGTGTGTTGGTTGGGGATGCAGATTGTGGAGATCCCCCGTGCTGCTCCTGATGCCGGCCCGCCCGCCGGCCACAGCGCCCGGCCGGGCCGCCTGGTGCCCGATTGCGGCCGGGCCGTGCTCGATTGGCGGGCGTGCTGACGGATTTGGGCCCGGCCAGGTTTGCCGACGACCAGGACGGCAGCCTGCCCTTCCACGGCTCCTTCGTGGCTGAGCCCGACTTCCGGCGCACTGTGGTCGTGCGGCACCACCGGGACGGCCGCTGCACGGTGGACCGCGGCACGCAGACGTACGGCGGCCTGACGGCCGAGGCCAAGGTCTTCGCCGCCGGGCAGGCGCTGCAGGCGCGCTTGGGGCCCCTTGCACGTCGGCGTCGGCGTGTCCTACCTGCTAGTATGCTGGCAGCGCGGTCCTGGTCAAGCACATCGGCCCTCGCGCCCACATCCATCTAGTCACCCGCGTATGTGTAAGCGATATGCCTGCGCGGCCCGCGCAGGAGGAGGACTTCAACGGCCTGGCCGCCACGCTGGCGCTGCTGCGGCAGAGCCCGGGCGAGTCCTCGGAGGAGGCGACCAGCGGCACGGCGTCGCCGATGCCGCCGCGCCGCCGCCGCAAGCCGCCGCGCCCGACCGCACGCACGCTGTTCTGATGCGCGCCGGGCCACGCGCGCAGTGTAGCCAGCATGCGAGCCCGGGGCCGGCCGCCTCGTCAGACGGGGCTGCGGTGGCGCGCCGCTGACGCGCACCTAAAACCCTCCAAGCAGAAGCGCGCCTCATTATTGGGCCAGCACCGAGTCTGATGCGCGCATGCCCGCCTAGCCGCCAAGTGTACACCAGCCAGCCCGCCACCGCATGCCAGACGTATTGTTGTCAGCCGCAACCCGCCGTGCCGGCGCTTCACCGCCGCTGCACCGCCGGTTTTGCCCGCCAGCGCACGCTGCCTCGCACTTACACCTGCAGGCTCCCCCCCCTCCCCCGCCGCTCTCCTCTGGGAGCGCTGCGGCCAGCCGGCAGCGCTGGTCGCAGCCTGTGGCCTCACCCGCCCGGTCAGCCATACGCACATATCTGCGCCTGTGTGCTCCTGCTGCGGGTGCCGCAAGGTTCAACCAGCGCCCCCCGTCGCTGTCGTCCGTATGGGCGCTGGCTGGCCGGGGCCGCGCGCGCGTCTTGCTTTCCCAATGCCGAGCTGTGTACATAGGCAACCCCCCCCCCCCCCTCGGAAATACACTGCGCCTTGCTTGGCTGAGCCGCCTGTCTTACAACCCCGGCGGCGTGGCCGCCCAACCGGGGCGGGACGGTGCGTTGCAGCTGCTCCTGCCTGACGCTGACTGTGGGACTGCTCGCGGGAGTGGGAGCGCCCAAAGGGGGCTGCTCTGCATAGGGTGCTGCAGGAGCGGAGGCTGCGAAATGCTGCTGCACAATGCTTATGTAGGGTGGGTGATTATTTTGGCGCCGCACCAGGGCAGGGCTGCGGGCGGGGCAGGCTGGCGATGAGTGCGTGCCGCAGCGTCGCCAGGGTGAGCGCTGCAGAATTTTGGTCCTACCGGCGCGCCGCGCGCGCAGACGCGGGATTTGATGTTTGGGGTGCACGCAGCTCCCTGCGCCGCACCGGCCGCCTGCATGGTCGGTCCGTGTGCGGCGGCAGCGGCTGCGCCTGTTGGAAGTCTGTTGGAAGTCTGCATTTGGCTTTGCAGTTGTAGAGTATATGCAGGACGGGCCTGCGCGGGTGACGTTTTCACACTGCTGTTCTTTTGCCTCTGCTGTCTGCCATCCCGCGGGCGCCTCATCCTGCCCCGCGGGATACCGTGTTGCTTTCCTTGCACATGACGCGGGGCCCCGTTGACGGGTGACGGCCCTGCCGCGGCACCGGCGGCGCGCGCCGCGACGCGGCAGGTGTCCTGCTCTCCCCAACCTTGGCGCGGGCAGTCGCACCCTGTTTGACGGCAAGCTTAATTGGACGCTCACTGGTTGCTCGTTTTGGCCGCTCGGGGCGCATTTTGGCCAGTAGCGCATTTGCTAGCGGGGCTGTGGTGAAACAGAAGCTTGCGCGCTGTGGCGGCTGGAGTTTGTCCGTGAAACTGCGGCGGGCCCGCGCGACACTTGGCGCTGAAGCTCAGGCGGGAACATAGCGTGATATAGCTCTTCAAGCTTCTGTGACCAAATAGCCTGATTTGCAAGCCAATGCAGCGGCGCGTAACCTCTGCTTGGCTGTCGAACCGCCGTGTTTATGTAATATAGCACGTATTACACCTGCTCGCACCAGCAAGTGTGCCAATAAGCGTGCCAACTGCCCTCATGCATTGTTTAAGCTGTGAAGATGGTCAAAGCGCAGAACAAGACTTCACTCAATCTTCCATTAATGACGGCAGATTGTGCCAGTCAGCCTTGCACCTGGACAATGTTGCGGCATGCTTTCTCATGAACGCCCTTTGAAGGCGACGCACACATGCAGTACAGCTCAGTGCATGTCACCGCCCACCGCCTGCAGGGCTTGCACTTCCATGATGCCGCCGCCGCACGAGCGTGCTGAGTTATGCCGCCATAGACTCAGCAGCAAGCCGGCTCTGCCCTGCTTACGGCACAGGGGCGTGTTTTGACCCCCCAAAAAAGCTCAACACTTTCACAGACTGGCGCCGGTCACTGGTTCCTCCTGCACCTCAATAAGCAAGGACCCCGGTGCAATGCGTGCGCTCGCTCAGATGCGGGCGCCTGAACGCACTTAGCCAGCGCATCGGCGGCAACACGCGCGCGCCGCCCGGGCAGGCTCAGACGCCGACGCTCATGGTGATCCAGACGAGCAGTGCGTTAACGATGATGACAGCCGGCAGGCCGGGCGGGCGCGTGCGCTCGCGCGGCCGCCCAGGCCGCCAGGGCAGGTCGGTGCGGTACAGCGCGCCGCTCGCGTGCGCGGCCAGCATGCGCTGCTGGTGCATGCCCAGCATCACGCGCTCCGGGTGCGCGAGCGCCTCCCTGCCGGCGCGGCTTGTGTTTTGTGCGTTTGTTGCTATTGTTGTTGTTGTTGTTTTTCAAGGGTTGCGGAGGCCGGTTGCGCCACTCCTTGCAACGCAAGGGGTAACGCGGGCGTCTCCCTGCCAGCGCGGCTCGTTCCGCATCACCCCTGCCTTGCAAGGTGGCACGTCCGTTCGTGGCCCGCCCACGGTGGGCTGCGCCCACCAGCAGCCCCGCGGCTGACGCCCGGCTGCGAGCATCGCTGTCATGCGGTACGTCAGCGGCGCGCCCTTGCTCAGCCCGCATGCGCTGCCGGGCGCATGCCCGGCACCATGCATCCCGAGGCGCTCGCGCCCTGCCGATGCCCCGCAGCACTGAGCCGGTGCACTGTTTGCCGATGCTGCGCGTGGAGCGGCATTCGCCAGCGCCCCCTGCTGACGCCCTCGACACCCAGAGCTGGGCGACCAAAGTCGGCGTCTTGTCCTTGCGCAGCAGCATGCGCGCCGGGAATACAGGGCCGTCAGTGCCACCAACTGGCACTGGCCAGACATAGAGGCCCACCTCCAGCTGGGGCTCCCGAGCCCTTCTGGTTTGTGCAATGTGCTTGTCGCTCTTGCGCGCGCCGCAGGTCGCGAGGGCGAGCTTGATGGCCGCGGCGATGTGGGTGACGAGGTGGTGTGCGGCCGCTACGTGGACGCTCTCGCCAGCGGTTGCGCGCGCCAGCGGTTGGGCGGGTTGCCACACGCCGTTCTACATGAACACCGGCAGCAGCCCCGGCGGGTCGGCGGGGCGGCCGCGGGGTCGCCGTTGGTGTTCAGGTAAAACAGCGTGTGGCAATACCGCCAACCTGCTGGCGCGCAATCGCTGGCGAGCGCGTCCACGTACCGACCGCGCACCATCTTGTCACCCACATCGCGGCTGCCATCAAGCTCACCACCGCGAACTGCGGCGCGCGCTAGAGCGACAGATACACTACACGAAAGAGAAGCAGCGGGAGCTACAGCTGCAAGTGAGTCGATAAAGTCCCCGTCAGTGCTGGCACTGGGTACCAGCGCCCATTCTCCTCCGCAACGCCATCCCTTTTCCTCTTCTCAGTATGCTCTGCAGACTGATGGTTACCAGCAGGTAGGGTGGAACACTGACCTGGCCGACGCGCCCGCCCCCACTTTGCACTATCACAGTCGTGATGCAGGTGAGCAGCCCCAGCGCGGTCAGTCAGGGCAGCGCGGTCCCGCGGCAGGTCAGGGGCCGGCGTGCGCTGTTGCCGCGTACAAGTCTGTGTACCACTTACTTTACCACTGCTACGTGGCAAGGCAGCCTAAGGTATCGGAACAGGCGCACAGGAAGCCAACTATGAGCGCAGCTGGAGCAGATTGGGCGGTGGCCAGTGGCGCACCGGCTGTAGGGCGCCTTTGTGAGGGCCAACGTGCGCGACAGGAAGCCAACTATGAGCGCAGCTGGAGCAGATTCGGGCGGTGGCCAGTGGCGCACCGGCTGTAGGGCGCCTTTGTGAGGGCCGACGTGCGCGGCAGGCCCAGGCGCCGGCAGATCTCCCACAGCTCCTGGCAGCTGTGCACCGTCGCCACCAGGAAGCGGCGCAGCGGCTCCGTGGCGGGGTCGCTGTTGAAGCGGACCAGAATGTTGCCGCGCTCGCGCCTGCCGCAGCGCGCACGCTGGCAGAGCGGTTCCCCGTTGCAGGCGCAGAGCGACCGCGACAGGCCACGGCATGCAGTGACGTATGGTGCAAAGCGTGAAGGCGAGCAGACGCGGAGGACGTGCGAGTCTATGATGAGGGGTGCAGAGCACAAGGCAGCGAGCGCACGTCGGGTCGGAGCGCCTGCGCTCACTCCAGTCCCTGTCCACCAGGCCGGGCAGCCGCTCCGGCTGCGACAAGGTCCCAGTCACGTGGGCAAACGGCGCGGCAGACCGCCCCGAGCTGGGCCGCTCACACGCACGGGGCATGGCTGGCAGGAGCAGCTGCACAGCGCGAGCCTGCTGCCCACGCTGCGCAGCCCTGCTGTCCACGCTACGCGGCCCTAAACAGTGGTAAGGCACTTGTGCTAGTGCGCCTGAACTTTGTTCCACGCAGCGGTTCGTCTATGGTCGCTTTCTTTCCCTTCCCTTGCACCTTGCCCCTGTGCTGCTGTACGCGCGGGGCGAGAGGCGATGAGGCGTAGCCTTGCTAGTGCTGCCCTGGACACTGGCTGGTGGACCCATCATATGGCCCATGCATGGAACTTTAGGTGGGAGACATTTGCAGCATGATCACACACAGCATTGTTCACATGGTGCCCAGCACGTAGGTATGCGCAGGTGTGAGCGCTCTGACCACAGCTGCAGAGCTGCAGGCCGGCAGGCCCAGCAGCCAGGCGTGCAGCAACGGCAGCGGCAGCAGCCAGTGATGTTGGCACATCGCACCAGGGACGTACTAAATCCTCCAAGTGGGACTGCCTGCTCAACAGCAGGCAACAGTTGATAGTTTACGCCCACCGACAGGCAGTGCGATGCCTTACAACAAATGCCATGCTTGCTGGCGGCCAACTGGGCCGCGCTCGCACCGGCACGAGCGCCGCTCTCAGCAGAAAAGGCGCGGACGCGAGCACACAGAAACCCCATAAAACGGCAGCCCTCCAGCAATGCACCAGCACCGCGCTGGCAGGCCTGAGACCTGTTCTGCACTTACGGCCTCCCCCGGCAGCGCGCTCACGGAGCCCATCCAATTCACACGCCTCACGGGTGCGCGCCGCCCAGACTGAGGAGCAGCAGCACGCTCGCTTACAGGCCCCAGGTCCCGCTCCGCAGACAGACGCACAGCATGCCGCTCGCATGCTGACCAGGGGCACCCGGCCACGGCTGGACATAGCTGCACTCCCACCAGCAGCTCACCACCATGCAGTGCCCGTCTCTGGCCCAGCGTGCGCACCCAGAGGCGCCCCGCAGCGCCGGCCAGGCAGCGCAGAGCCCCATGCAGCACCACAGGCATTGTGGTTGCATGGCCGCTCATGACAGGGACTGTCTCGTCGCGGGGCCCCGGGCGGCACCCACCGGCGCTCCCAGCAGCCCTGGTGCTGGGCGCGCGGCGGAACGCCGTGCAGTTGTGTCAGCCACGCTGCAGCGCATGGCGGCAAAGCTGCTTTGTGGCACCCCGGCTGCGCCATGCATATGGGCGCCCATGCACAGCGGTGCGCTCGCCAGGGCAGCACCACATGCCGTCAACAATGCAGCAGCGTCGTTGCCTGGCAAGTGTCGAGGCGCCAGGGTGGCAGCTGCACCATGCCCCGGCAGCGCCGGGCGGGCGCCGCCCCCGCACAGGCCCGCCGCTGGGAGCACAGCATGGCCCCGCGCACGTGGCGCGTGCGCAGGCAAACACGGGCGGATGCCCCGCGGCAGCGGCCGCCGCGCGGCAGCAAACGCAGGCAGGCAGCGCCCGCATCCAGCCCGGCCGCCGCGCCAGGCTTGCGGCCACTCCGTCTGCACCTGCTTTGCTGTAGCCGCCGCGCAGCGCGCCGCCCGTCCGCCACATCCCGCGCCGCGGACGAGCGGCTGGGCAGGCTTCCCGGCAGCCTGGCCGCCTCAGAGGGCAACCTCCTCGATCGAGCAGCCGCCATGCTGCCCGCATACGTCCAGCGCATCACGGCTGGGGCGTGATCGAACGGCTTCCGCAGCTCACTAACAAACCAGCCGCCTCGCTGCAGGGACCGCCCCCGACCACGGCTGCCCGAGCCGCACCCGCCCGGCAGCCGGCCTGCTGCGGCCGCCGCAGCGCGCGAGGCGGCCTTCCCAGCACCCGGCCGCCGCCGCCGTGAGGCCCCGGCGGGCGTCATCCCTCCTCCATGGCCGCCGGGCCGCCGCCGCCGCCCGTCGCGCCGTCGGCCGCGGCCGCCGCGGCGGCCGCCTGGCTGGGCAGGGTCCCGGTGCGCAGCGCGGACTCCAGCCGCGCGACCTCCTCCAGCGTGGCCGCGTTGGCGATGGCCGCCTGCGCCCCCCGCTGGACCGCCGGGGTGAAGGCCGGGCGGGGCGCGGCCGCGGCCCCGTAGTGGGCTGCTGCGCTAGGTCAGGGGTACGGTATAGGTATAGGAACGGCTGCAGCAGGCAGGTGGAGCCATTGGCAAGCAGCCGCGCCCTGCTGGCAGGTGCGGCAGTGACAGCCTGCACCAGGTCCGGCCAGTGAACATCAACTTGCAGGGCAGGCAGCTGCGGACGGTGCGCCGTCCCGGGTAGGCTCCCGTGTGCCGGTTGGGAGAGTGGTCCTCGGACAACCAGCAAGCGCAATCTTCCCGGCCCACTCTCCCAACAATTGCCTCTCCGCCAACCCTCGACGGACAGTTTCCGCCGGGGCGCGCCTTGATAGCGGTCAGCTGCTCCTGCGTGGGGCCCTTGCGCACGCTCGGCTCCTCCACCACAGGCTCGGCCGCGGGCTCGGCCGCGGGCGGCTCCGCCTCGACCATGCCCTCCCCCGGCTCGAACGTCTTCTCGCCGTTCGCCGCCGCCGCCGCGTCCGCGCCAAACAGCCGCGCGGCCTCGTCCCGCTCCTGCATCGGACAGAGTGAGCGTAGGGTCGCACCCGCGCACGCCGCGCGGCCCTGGTCGCAGCGCAGGCAGCGGCGCCGCCAGGCCGCTTGTCCTGAAGGCCGGCCTGCCGCGCTCGCCCGGGCCTGCAGCAGCGGGGCGCGGCGGATGCGGGAGCGAGTCGCACCTTCTGCTTCACCTTGCGGAAGTCAAGGACCTTCAGCCGCGGACAGCGGTTGATCACGTACAGCCTGCGACGCAGACGCACCGTCATGAGCTGGCCTGCAGAATGGGCAGCGCGCCCGGGTGAGTCACCCTCTACATGCGACCCAACACAGGACGAGGTGCTGGGACACACGCGCACGACGTCTGAAGCACGCCGTCGGCTGCAGGCAGGCTGGCAGCTATGCAGGCAAGCGGCGTGCGGGTGCACACGGCCGCCGAGCTGCTGGAATGGTGCCAGCTGTGCAGCCGTGTGACATGCACGTCAGAACCCTCCAAAACGACCCCGAGCGCCTGACATGCAGGTCGGCTCCCTCCGAAACGACCCCGAGCGCCTCACATGCATGTCAGCTCCCTCCAAAACGAACCCAAGCGGCTGCAGACAAGCCGAGCGCTGCGGCGCGCCTGTAGCTGGGCTGCTTGGTGACCTCGTTGTCCAGCAGGCTGAGGTGCGTCAGCTTGGGCAGCGTGCCCAGCGCGTCCAGGTCCTGCGCGACCGCGCGGCTGCCAGCCTGAGACGGCACAGGGCGGCGCCTGGCGCCCTGACCCGGCTGGCGCGCAGAGCCGCCTCGCACGCAACGCATGCGCTCTCCGCTGGTCAGCAGCGCGCCGCCCGCCCCCGCAGCCGCGCAAACCCTTCGGACAACTTGAGACGTTTACGTCACACACGGGCGAGAGGCAGTGGGCCTGAGCGTCAGACACGCGTGTCGTGCACAAGCCAGCTTGTTGGCCACCCGCACGCACGACCGTAAGCCCCGGACCCCGAAATATAATGCATGCCGCCACGCCGGTAGGCGGGAAGCGCGCCTGCAGGTTTTTCAACCTGTTGTTTGTCAGGATCAGGACCTCCAGGTTGGGTATAGACTCTGTAGCAAGCCCACACACGCGTCAGTGCCTGCACATGTCCGCAGTGAGCAACACACGCACGGGGGCCCCAGCAGCGCAGCGGCGCGCCTTCGAGCTTCCGCGCAATGCGCGTCACACGGTTGTTGCTGAGCAGCAGCGTTTTCAAGCGCGGCAGCTTCGTGAAGCCCTCCAGGATGATGACAGCGTTGTCCGACAGGTCCATGCTGTCAAACTGGTTCTGCGTCGCGCCCAGGTTCTCTATCGCGTTCACCTTGGCGCCTGCGGACGCCGAAATAGGCCTGTCAGCCTCACGAATAAGGTCTCACACCGGCATGTGCCACAGCTGACAGCGGCGGAGCAGCGATGGCTTGGGCAGCCGCAGTGGCCTGTAGCACAGGCAGGCGTGAGGGTCGCTGTGGCTCACAAGCAGCCCCTGCTTGGAGCTGGGCACGCATGTCCAGCATCCGGGTGCTGGGACCAGCGCCACAGCCTCAATCAGCTCAGAGCTCTCCAAATACACACCATGCGCAGCAGGTGGCAAGCGTGCGCACCCTTCCACCCCAATAAGCAGGCAGGGCCACAAACAACCCAACTGTAATGGCCACCATACGCCGCTTCCGCAGTTCCGCACCACCAGCCAGAGCGCACTCAAGCAAGTGGTTGCATATTTTGCCTGTGTGCGACAGACGAGCATGCGTGCACGCTCGACTGATCACCTCACGTTAAACCTCCTGTGCCAGGCGGCTGCTGGGGCAGGCACGTGCACACGACAAGCGTGCGCAGCCGCCAGATGCAGGAGACGAGCGTGCCAGGCACCACCGGGTAGCTTGGTTCTCTGACGCTGCCCCACCAGCAGCCCCTGGGCTGACATTCCGCTCCCCCGTCCGCTGCGCCGCGCATGGTGCGCACCTCGCAGGTCAATCTCGTACTGCTTGACGCAGTTCATGTACTGAGGGCTGCGCAGGATCAGCTCTGCCGTCAGCCGGCCCGCGAGCCGGGGGCCGAGCGACCCGGCCGCCAGGCGCGCTGTGTCCATCGCGTGCCCGGCGGCTTGTCACCCGCGGCGCGCCCCCACCGCCACCTCGCCCTCCGTCCGCTGCTCAACCCCCCAGACAGCGCATAGCGCCGCGCCGCTCGCACGGTCCACTGCTGCAGGCACCCCGCAGGTCGCCCCCACACTAGGTGCACTTGCGGGCTGTGTAAAGTCCAAGCACCAAGCACTGGTTGGAGAGGCTGTAACACGAGCCGCTTCCCGAGACACTGTGGACTCCGTAGACGCAGTACTCAGTGGCAGACTGACACAAGCCTCCCTCTCAGCTCTTAGGCCTAGGGCTGCTCAGACTTGCGTTCCCCACAAAGGCCTAGGAGCGCAGCAAACCAGTCCGTTGCTAGGCTTCATCTGCAGCCGGGAAGCAAAGCAGACGGGCAGAGTAACTACAAGCGACACGGCGGATGCAGAGACCCGCTCACCTGGGAAGCATGAACGCAAGCATCCACCCTCACCTTCTCTTGTACAACAGTGCGCAAGCAGCAAGGTCCCTGGCACCCAGCTGGAGACGGGCGAGCTGGGGCACGGCAGGCAGCGGCCGGCGAAAGCGGCAGCACATGCACAGTCCGTGCAGCGCGCCGCCTGCTTGGAATCCCCAGAACGTCCCAGAGCCGCTCGTGCGCCTGTGCTCAGCGCTGCAGTGACAAGAACAGTCCTGCCTGCCGCCCTGTGCTCGTCCTATGCGAACTGGCTGCGCTGCCGCCTGCAGGTGAAGCCTGGCGTGAGCCTCTCAGCAGAGGAGGCCGTCAGGGCGCAGCTGGACGCGCTGGCGGCAAACGACGAGCCCTGGCACGCCATGCTAGACTGCAAGATGTGCAGGGCGCTGCGGACTGCTGCAGCAGACGCTCGCCTGCCACTCGCAGGCCCAACCACGGCCTGATGACGCTGTATGACTGGGGCCTGGACATTGGTGGGATGGAGAGGAGCCGATATTTTGGCTTCTCCAAGGACCTCTAGTGCGCCCTCGCGCTCGGCACCCCTGCAGGCGCTGGTGCCCATGGTACACCACTGCTCAGTCGCCTGACACTCTGCTGCCCCGCGCAGCCATTTTGAGTGCGCCCCGCCTCTTCGCCTGCCACTCCGTGACCGCAGCCTGGGGCCCGGCGCCCCTGCCAGGGCAGCCGCAGAGCAAGCTCGGCTCACTCGGCGCTGCCATGCATGGAGCCTGCGGAGCTGAGGCATGGGGGCGGCGCTGCTGCCGTGCCGCGCAGCCACTTCATGGTGCGCAGCCCGCACCCTCCAGACGTACCCACATGCCTCAGACCTGTGCTCTGCTCGCCTTGCGTTGCTGCCCTCGAGCCTTTGCAGAGCCACGGCATGCTTCGGCCTGCCGCTGCCGCGGCGGCGCGCGGGCGCCCGGGCGCCCGCGCACGGAGCACGCCGAGGAGGCGCGCGGCGCTGCGGCAGGGCTGCTTTCAGAACGAGTACCCGGAGCTGGTGCGCCTGGGCAGCTACAGCATCACGCGCGTGGCGGAGGCGCCGGACGGCGCGTGCAGCGTGCGCGTGGCGGTGGAGCCCGCGCCCGGGGTGCGCCCCATGCGCTCAGCTTGCGCAGCAGCGGCGCCTCGGCTGCATTACCTGAGGAAGAGCGGCGCGCGAGCGTTGCGAAGAGCTGGCTCGAACATAGGGGGCGCGCTCAGCTGCATGTGCAGGCGTCCTGCTCATCCTATGACAGAGGCTCTCCACGATGTTTCCACCGCGGCTGAGCTGACCCGGCGCGGCAGGCACCTGGCCGCAGGCCAGCAGCTTTCGTGTTCCACCTGGCGCGGAAGGCTGTTGGCGCACAGCGCGGCGCGTGGATGACCCGGCAGCTGGTGAGGCATGCCGACGAGTGACATGGTACATGCAACCAAGACCAAATTATAAAATAGTGCACATCAGTTGCCGTACTGATGCGCCGGAGCACTACGCGTGTGCCATGGAGGGACAGCCAAGATCTTGACCCATTGAGTTAGATGAGGTGATGCATGCCAGAGACAGGGCACAATCATCGAGCCTGTCTATCACTACCTTTTGTGGAGTCCATCAGTGTCTTCATAACCAGGCTTGGGACACACGCCCTGGGTTTTAGTGAGCACATGAAGCTTACACAGTCAGTGTGCTGATGTGTAACAGGCCAAAACCATCTTGATTGAGAGGCAGTCCGACTTTACATCTGCCTGCGGGTGCCACTGCACCACACGCACACCGGCATTTTTACGCAATATATCTATGGCAAACCTGCCACCACTCCCTGCTCTCTCTCTAGCTAAACACAGACGGGTCTGCGTGCTGTTCAGAGCAAGCACATTCCGCGGTTTGCGTTCCTACATGGTTTTGGTGCTCCCAAGCGGAAACCAACGACCCCAACACCTCACTCTAGTAGCCATACACTGTACTGGGGGAGGGGGGAGGCGGCTAGGCACCGCAGCGCACCACCGGACCCACGTGCTGCCCCCCAGAGGTTCCCGGGGCGATGCAGCACAAGGCGACACACGCAGCGCCGCGGCGCCCTTGAAAGCAGGAAAGGGCCGACAAGCTGAATTGAACTGCGCTCAAACTCGCAAAAAGCCCTCAGCAGGCCGCCCCGCAGCGGCCCCCGAAGCGCAGCCGCCGGCGCTCATACACGCCGTGCAGGCTTGCGCACATTGACCCTGGGGTCTGCAGGGGACACCGCACACACAACACACAAAACCAGGCTGCTAGCAAAGGGGAGGCACAGGAGGTGAACCATCATATAGGTTACCCCTGGATTGCACTGGTGCGACCGCGCGTGCATGCAGGGATGGATTGCACTGGTGCGACCGCGCGTGCATGCAGGGACGCCAGATAGCGCACCCGCTCCCGCGCGCACCGCTGCAAGCGCGCCCGACACAGCAAGCAGGCGACATACCCGGCGCTTCGCGCAGCGTCCCCCACCACAGCCGCTCAGCTCGCACTGCACAGGGCCGCGCGCGTCGGCGCGGCAGCGCGGCCGGCCCAACGCGACCCATGCGCTGCTGCGCCGCGAGCCCGGGGCGCGCCGCGCGGCGGTGGGGCGCGCTCTCAGCCGAGCGTCCGCTGCTGCACGCTCAGCTGCTCCACTGCCTCCGGGCTGGCAAGGTCCACGCGCGGCCGGCAGCCACCCAGGTCCTCCTTGGAGAGCCGCTGTCCGCTCAGCTCGCCCGTCAGCGGCACGACCGGCAGGCAGTCGCAGTTGCATATCTCGATCGTCTCGTTGTCGGGCGAGTGCATAAACACCTGCGCGCTCGCGCAATGCCGCACGTCGCAGCGCGCTCGCTTGCTGCAGCAGTGCCGGCAGCACTGCAGCAACCTGCTAGTCAGGGCGACGCCCGCTTGGGGCGGGCAGGCAGTGCAGCTACCCGCTAGCACACCCTGCAGAGCATACGAAGCACACAGCAGTGCCACGGCACAACGCGCCTGGCATGGCTGATGCAATGTGCACCAAGACACTGCGTGTGTAACTGCAGCTGCGGTCTCGCGCTGTGACCAGGGTGCTCGCTACAGTCGTCTGTACAGACAGCTTCGCACCAATGCAACAGCACGCTGGCAACTCAAAACTCGACTCTGAAGAGTGCGCGCTGGGCACCAGTAGAAACTCCTCACACACAAGGTGGGCATCTCAGTACGAAACTCCGGTGTACCTGCGTGACGCGGACGCCGCCCTCCTCCACCTGCGTCTTTATGTAGGGGACGTCCAGCTTCCGCAGCCTCTCCTCCACAGCGGTCAGGTTCTCCGACTGCGCCGGCAGCCTCCTCGAGTTTTGAAAGCATTGACCGGCAATGCCGCAGCCAGCTCGCGCTCGCGGCGGCGTGCAATGCAAGCAAGCGTGCGAGCACAGCAGCCACGGGCGAGCCGCCGAATGCACCGCCCCCCACCTGAAAGGAGAGGTGGTCGGCATCGGCCTTTAGCTCTGTGCTCCTGGGCTCGGGCGTGCCCTCTATCAGGTGAATACCTAGCCCGTAGTTGAACAGCCTGCGCACCAGCCCCACTGCGCGTCAGAGCGGGCCAGGCGGGTGGCGTGCGGTACAGTCATATTGGGCATCTAAATTAAGCGCAAGCCGACTGCTGCCTCGCGCGCGCTCGCAGCCCGCAGGGCGCACCAGGCCCCCTCAAAGTCGAAGGACGAGGGGCGCTTTATCTCGATGAAGCCCAGGACCTGCGCGCGCGCAGCACCAACTTGCCGGGACGCCGCTGCTTGCTGCTGTCGCGAGACACGGCGCCCCCAAACACAGCACTGCACCCGCGACGCCAATGAGCGCACCTCGGTGTAAAACTGTATAGACGCCTCGACGTCCCGCACGACGCGGCTAATGTGATTCAGCGACAGCAGCGGAAGCGAGTCTGCACCCATGTCTGCACAGCCCGCGCAGAAGCGCACACCAGTTCCCAGCGCCGCTCTGCTGCTCAATATATATGCAAGATCTCCGAATGAGGCAGTCTAGTCACTCGAGCACCTGCCAAGTTTGGCACTGTCCTGCATCCTATTATTTGCATTGGTGCGGCTCTTTGCTGGCCTCTCCCGCTCCCGCTGGCAAGCCTGCAGCGGCGGCGCTCTGCTTTTTCTTCGCTGTCACCTGCAGAGAGAGCAGCGCTTGCGTGCGCAGCGCTGCGCTGACACGCACGCATCTGAGCGTGGCTGTCTCAGGGCTACTTGCAAGCTAGCACTGCGCGTGACTGCATGCGTGCCCCCGTGACTTGAGCGGCCCCCGCGGCGCACGGGATGCCGCGCAAGGGCAGCCCGGAAGGCGAGCGCGGCGGCGGCGACGGCGGCGGCGAGCGCACCGGCGTCGTGGAGGTGCTGGACAAGATCGCGAACGCCAGCTTCTCCGCCATCCGCAGCGTCGGCGATGCGCTGCACGTGCCGAGGCGCGGCAAGCACGCGCGCGCGCTCACGCGGCAGCCGACCGACCCCATCAACCTCGCCGCGTTCCGCGCGCGCCGCAACTCGCAGCGGCTGATCGATGTGCAGGCACGGCCCCGGCCCGCGCGCGCGCATCGCGAGGCGCACACGTGCCGAATCGCAGCGCTGCAGCTGCTGTCGAGCCCGCGGCCGAGACCGGCGGAGGCCAGCGGACTGCGCCCGGCGCCGAGCACGACAGGTGTACCCTCTGACAATGCCGTACTAAGCGCAGCAGCTGCCACCGGTCACAGCCAAAGCCACAGGCGGATGTCGCCCCACTGCCTCCTAGCCCTCACGTGCGTCCTAAGCCAGGCGCGCCGGCGCGGCGGGCCTGCCCGCGCACCGAGCGGTGCCGCCGATCTGGGATGCTGCCCATGGGCATGGGCCAGCTGGAGGTCTGCGGCGGGCTGCCTGTGCCGCCCTGTAACCTGTTTCAGCCAGCCTGCGGAGGGCGGTGGCCAGAGCGCGGGCGGAGTGCTGTCTGCCAGCCGGCGCGTCCGGCGCCCCTGCTGGGCGCGTCGGGGGTGGTGTGCGTGCCGTGCGCATCCCAACGCCCCAACGCGCGGCCGCCGCGCCTGCCTTGACAGCGATGGCGACCTGGCGTTTCGTCCGAGCGCAGTGGTGGAGCGCGTGCGTGCGCGCTGCAGCCGCAGCACAGCGGCCGGACAGCGCTTTGCTCGCGCTGAGCTCGGGCTGACGCGCGCGTTGTGCATACCGTGCCTGCGTCTTCGGCAGGGACACCGGCGCCTGCGAACAGTCATGGCGCAAGGCGTGCGCGGGCAGGAGGTCCCCGCAGGCATGCGCGGTGCACCTGTTGGCGGGAGGCCAGCTGCCAAAACACACGTGCCCCGTGCCCTGCCGGCGCCTGGGTCACAGCGCCGAGCCGACGGCCTGTGCCCGCGCGCGCGCAGGGCCCGGACCCCGGCGAGGACGCGGCCCCGGCCAAGGGCGCCGGCGCCAAGGCCGGCCTCGCGCGCGCGCCCAGCCGCAAGGGCAAGGGCGAGAAGAAGACGCGCGTGGTGCACATGAACGACGGCCAGGCCACCGGCGACTTTGTCGGCAACGGCATCCGCACCGCCAAGTACAACGTGCTGACCTTTGCGCCGATCTTCCTGTGGGAGATGTTCTCGCGCGCGGCCTACTTCTACTTCCTCATCCAGGCGCGCGCCCTGCCGCGCGCGGGGGGCGTCGTAACTGCAGCACCCTACCCTAACCGTACCCCACTCATACCCTTCCTGCGAGAGAAAAGAGAAATTCTAACGCGCGGCGTACGTCTACTTCCTCATCCAGGCGCGGCCTAGCCGCGCATAGATGCAGCGCTCGGCCCGTGGTGCCCCGCTAGCCGCTGGCGCGTGGGACGCGCCAGGCTCGCATTGCTGCGCCAGCCGCGGCGCACAGTTGACTCATTTGCTATGCCTGTACGTGAGGTTAAAAAGAGCGGCGCCAAGCAGCTGCACAGCCCAGCACCTCCCAGGGGCTCTGTTGTGTATACAGTGATGCGAGCGGCGTTGCGCGTACGCCCGCTTGGCAGAACAAGTGGCAGCTGTCGTGCGCCGCTGTCCCCCGCGCGGGCGGGCTGCGGTCGAGCCCGGCGCGCCGCCGCGCGCAGGCGTGCCTGGCGTGGGTGGAGGTGGTGTCACCGTTCGGCGGCTGGGGCTCCACGCTCGCGCTGCTGTTCGTGCTCGTGGTCGCCGCGGTCAAAGCGTTCTGGGAGGATGTCAAGCGCCACCAAGAGGACCACTCCACCAATGCGTCCGTCGCGCACATCGTCAACGCCGACGGTGCCGCCCTGGTCCCGCTGTGCGCGGCTTGCATGAGCTGCACGCACTGGGGCGGCCCCTTGAAAGCAGGAGGAGAGCGGACGAGTTTATATCATGCACCCATGGACCCGCGGAGCGCCAGAGGCTAGCTTCTGTAACCAGCGACCAGGTGGACGCCTGCACGCGGCCGGGCCGTGGCTGACGCGCGGCGCGCCGGCGCGCCGGGCCGCAGGCAGCAGCCGCGACATCGCCTGGCGCGACGTGCGCGTGGGCCAGGTGCTGCGCGTGCAGGACGATGAGCTCTTCCCGGCCGACCTGCTCTGCCTGCACTCTGCGCTGCCCGACAAGGCCTGCTTCATCAAGACCACCAACCTGGACGGTGCGTCCCAGCAAACCCTGCACCCTAACCCTACCCTGTTGGCTACCCGCCAGACCGGCTGTGGCCGGCCAGGGTGCCGGGGCGCCGGCAGAGGCGGGCATGCATCGCCTGCCCCAGCGTGCCATGCCCTTGGGCGCCCGAACCTTGCACCGCCGTGCAGGCGACAGGCCGTGCGGCCTGCGGGCGGCCGAACTCAGGGCGCGCGCATGTGCAGGCGAGTCCAACCTCAAGGTGCGCAAGCCGGTGGACCTGCGCGAGGACGCGCCGGCGGAGGAGGCCGCGGTGATGCGCCTGCGCGCCACGCTGACCTGCGAGCCGCCCAACGACCGCTTGCACACCTTCCGCGGGCGCGTCATCATCGCGGCCGAGGGCGGCCGCCGTGCGCCCTGCCCTAACTCTAACTCCAAACCCTCTCCCGCCTGCACGCCTTCCGCGGCCGCATCATCATCGCGGCCGAGGGCGGCCGCCGTGCGCCCTGCCCTGTTCCAAACCTATTCCAAACCTAACCCCTGTCCGCCCCGTGCCGCGGCGCACAAGCGGGCGGCGGCGCACTGGCGAGAGCGCCTGCAAGCCTGGGGGCTGGTTCATGCCCGGTCGGCCTGCCTGGCGGCGGCGTGCTTGCAGTAGGTCGTATGCAGCGGCGCACGTGACTGCTATAGTCGCGGACGACTATATAAGCCACGCTTTGCCTGAAGCAGAGGCAGGAGTCTGACCAGGTGCATGTATATACCCCGCAGCGATCCGGCCGGCGCAGGGCCGCTGACGCTGCCGGTGACCATGAACGAGATGCTGCTGCGCGGCTGCATGCTCAAGAACTCGCGCTACATCCTGGGGCTGGTCGTGTACACCGGCCCCGAGTCGCGCATCCAGATGAACGCTGCAAAGACGCCCAACAAAGTCGGTGCGCCCGGCCGCGACGCGGCCCGCCGTCTGCATCGCCCAGCGCTGAGGGGCGAGCACAGAAAGGGTGGTGACATGGAGGGGTGGAGAGGCAGGAGGGCCTGCATTCGGGCACCGCAGCTCGGGCGTCAGCACACCAGGAGTCCAGTCAGCCCTCGCCTTTTCTGATGCAAGCATAGTGATAGAAAGAAGGAAGTAGCTTCCATTCAGCTTAAGGGCCACGTGCCAACAGTGCCCCCTCCTGTGCGCCGCGCAGGCTCGTACGACCACTTCCTGAACTTCCAAATCGTGTTCGTGATCCTGCTGCAGCTGGCGCTGTGCGTGTTCTGCGCGGTCGCGTCGTACATCTGGCGCGAGAAGTCCGGCATCCGGCACTACGACCTGGCCCTGGACGCCGACGTGCAGGCACAGTGCCCGCCCGCTCTGCGCCCGTTGTGCGGGCATACCAGCGACGTTGAACCCTGCGATGCGCCCCTGTACATGGCCACTGCCGTTGCGGCCGGCTGGGGAGCCCGACGAGTGGCGTTGCCGCGCCGTAGCGCGCCCTAGGCAGCGCGGCCCTCGCCGGGGTCTGGAACTGATTGCAGATACGTGGTAGGCATGAGTTGCTGCGCAGGGCGTGATCGCTCGAGGACCGGGTATGCACGGTCGCGCAGGCTGCAATAGTCCTCTTTGTTAATTTAACAAGCTGCTGCTGCACCCGAGCAGCCTGCGGCTGCGGGCCGGAGGCCGCGCAGCGCCCTGCGGGGTCGCGGCGGGGCGGCTGACGCGCTTTGTGGTAAACGCGCGCGCGCAGGGCAACTTCACCAACGGCTGGGCGTACACGCTCGTGCTGCTCGTGACGTTCTGGATCCTGTACTCCTACCTCGTGCCCATCTCGCTGTTCGTGACGCTCGAGATCGTAAAGTTTTGGCAGGCGCGCGGGCCCCCTGGCGCGCTTGCGCACACTTGTTGCACAGTGTCAAGCATCTGGCCGTGTATGTGCGCAAGCCTGCGCACTCTACAGGGGCAGACATTGCCCTGTTGATGCTTGCTTGCACGACTGTGCAAGCCTGCGAACCCTACGGGGGCATGCTGCTGGCGTGCAGGGCTTCCTGTACATCAACTACGACGAGGGGATGCGTGACCCCGCGACCGGCGACTATGCGCGCGCGCGCAACACAAACCTGAACGAGGACCTTGGCAAGGTGCGCAGCTCAGGCGCCCTCCATGCTGTGGAACAGAAAGGGAGATGCAGGGTAGGCTGTGCATGGGCGGCACACAGACGGGCCGCCACAACGCGTCACAAGACTCATGCTTGCCCTGCAGCATGTCTAGGCTGTGCAGCTGTGCACTAGTCTGCCACACCATCAGCGAGGCTGGGAGCTGCAGGCCATGGCGGGGCGACGCTGCCGCCGCGTGTGCGGATCACCTGCAAAGCGTGTGGCCCGGGCCATAGCCTGCAGCCGCGCGGGCCGACTGCGTGTCCAGCGACCAGGCAGGAATGCTGATGGGGCATTGTTGGGGGCGGCCGCCGGCGGCGCGCAGGTCGACTACGTGTTCAGCGACAAGACGGGCACGCTGACGAGCAATGAGATGCAGCTGCGCGAGCTGGCCGTCAAGGGCGCCACCTTCGGCAGCTCGCAGTTCAGGCGCGGCCCGCTGAGCGCCGCAGTAGGCCGTCCTGATGCGTTTCGGCCTGTCTGAGGGACGGCTGGGCGCGCGCGCCCAACGTGCGCCCCGGGCCCGCTCGGCAGGCGCACTGGCCTACCGCTTAGCGAGGGCAACTGGCCTGGTGTGAAGTGCCAGTGTGTGAGGGGGTTGTGACAGGCTTGTCAGCCCTCCCCTGTGAATCTGGCGCCACGCGTGCGCGGCAGGCTCGAGGAGCAGGACCCTGAGGCGAAAGACTTGTTCCAGCACTTTGACAAGCGACTGGCAGACGCCGCGGCGGCCGCACAGGTGGGGCCTGCGCTGCTGGCACCCCTGGGTCTGGGGCGTCATCTGAACGCAGCGTCCCTTCGCCCTCGTCGCGCCTGGGCAGTGCAACATGCGCTTAATTTGGCGAGAGTGGCGAGCAGTGATGCGGTGCCAGGCAAAGAGCGCAGCCCAGGGCTTGCAGACTCCCCGGCGAATGAGTCGCTTTGGGCAGCAGGGAAGCATGTCAGTCTTGTCAGACGCAGCCTTCTGCTTTGGCGGCGCGGTGCCACCAGTGGCCGCTCGCTGAACTGCCGCGCAACTCCGCCCCGCCGTGGCTCTTGTGCCCTAATATTAGGCTGTGCTCTATGACCTAACCCTATGCTTGAGGTAGTGTGCGTGACAAGCGCGCCGATGCTGCTGGGCCCATGGCGGTTGCAGCACAGCTGTGCGCGCAAGGCTGTGTTCTGCAGGAAAGTTGTCCAGCGTGGCTGCTTGCCGGGGGCGGCAGGCGTCCGGGCGCTGGGCGGAGCTGGTGCGCGCGGGCGGCAGCCCGCCCGAGGCGCTCGCGTCCGGCGCGTCCGCGGCGGCCGCCGCCCCGCGGCGCGAGGGCCCTGCGAAGGCGGCGAGCGGCCGCACAGCACCCGCGCAGGTGGGGACCGTATTGTGTTTACGCCCGCCTCTGCTGCTGCCCACCATTGGGTCGGCCGGTTTCCTGCCGGAGCTTGCGAGCTGTGGGCACGCTTGGGCGCGCTGGGCCCGCAAACAGAAACGCGGCAGCGCTACAACAGGCCGCTGACGGGAATTGGTGTTTGTGGTGCCAATGATCAGAACCTGTGAGGCGGCAGGCGGGAGCCTGCCAGTCGTGGCGCAGGACGCGCCGCCGGGTCGCATCTGCCCAACAAAGCCCCATCCTGCCCAGCTTGACAGCTGCCTGTGCGCGCCTCAGGACGAGCCCGCCGGCCCGGGGCCGGGCAGCGAGGCTGACGCGCGCAGCAATGGCGGCCGCGGCGCAGCGCCGAGCAGGGCGGGCGCGGCGGGCGCGCGGGAGGAGCATGCGGCGGCCGGCAATGGCGCGGCGGCCGGCGGCGGCGGTGGCGATGGGGGCGGCGGCGGCGGCGGCGGCGGCGGCCGGGATGAGCAGATGCTGCTGGCGGGCCACTTGGTCGACTTCTGGACGAACATCTGCGTCTGCCACTCCCTGATTGTGGAGGACTCGGATGACGGCGCCGTGCACTACCAGGCGCGCCTGCAGCGCGCACCCAGCGCACCCCCATGCGACCAGCATGCAGTCAGCATGGGTGCAGCCGCGCATGTGAAGCCGCTGGGCGCCAGAGGCCAGCGCCTGGCGTTCACGGTCGGTGCAGGTGTCGCGTCGCCACTGACCTTTTACAATGAGCCGAGCCTGTGCGTGATTGCGCTCGCGCGCTTGAGCCGCACTACCCCGGCGGCGGCTCTGCTCACACACCAGCCGGCCATGGGCGCGGCGCCGCGGTCTAAGCCTGGGCGCATGCGGTGGGCGTGGCAAGGCGATGCGTACCTTTGATACGCTGGTAGGGTATGGGTAGGGGACCCTACCCTGATCCTACCAATGGGCGCAAGCATTAGGCAGGCGCGCGGCCGCGCAGGGCCCGTCGCCGGACGAGGTGGCGCTGGTGGAGGGCGGCCGCCGGCTGGGCTTCGAGTTTGTGCGGCGGAGGTGCGCGGGCACAGAGGCTGCCCACCCATGTCCTGCGCACGAGGTTGGCGCAGACCTGCGGGCTTGCGCTCGTATGTAGCCAGCGCCCTGCCTCGCCCCGCCGTCAGCAACCGCGGCGGCGGCATCCGCTGCACGCGCGCGCTGTGATGCATCCGCCGGGACGCCAGCGGCGCGCCTGCAGTGCTGGGAGCTCGTGACGACCCCGGGCCTCGAATGCCATCCATGTGCAGGACCCTAACCCCACTCTATCCCTTATCATCACCCTGCCGCCCGCAGGAAGGACGGCGTTGAGGTGCGGCTGCTGGGCGAGGACGCAGCGTTCGAGGTGCTCAACGTGCTGGAGTACAGCAGCGCGCGCGGGCGCATGAGCGTCATCGCGCGTGCGCCTGCCCCGCCTGCCAGTCGCTCATGAGGGAGGCAAAGAGCAAAGACAGGCAATGCATTTTTCCATAGTCATGTCACGCTGGAGTGCCTCGGCGCACGGCTGCACCCTCTGTTGAAGTCCATGCGGAGCCCGCTGAGGCTCTTGCTTTCACCGGTCATGGGTCTCAATTCACAGCTTGCCATACTGCAGCTGTGTGCTGAGATGCTGCTTTGCAGCACCCTCACTGGCGTCTTTGAGACCGGCACGTGCTACAAGCACACATGAGCTCGAGGGAGGCCCTCTGTACCCTGCCTGCAGGGGCGCCAGATGGCAACATCCGCCTCTTCTGCAAGGGCTCCGACTCCAAGGTGCTCGCCATGCTGCGGCCGGAGCCCGGCGGCGCGCGCAGGGCGGGCGGCCTGCTCGCTGCGACGCATGAGAACCTGCACGTCTTCGCGACGCACGTGCGGCCCTGCCACAGCCGTGCTGCGAGCCGTGCAGTCCGCACGCACGGCTGCAGCGTGGCCGTGTCGAGGAGACCGGAATAGTAAATCTGCGCGCTTTGCCTCGCTCAAGAGCGGCGGCCCGCTCCAGCAAGCCAGTCGGGGACTGTCATGGGGTGCCAGGCTGTGCAAGACTCTCGCTGCTTCACATTTCCATGCACGGCGCCAGTGAGTTGTCTGGGTTGGTGGCAGAGGCGGGGCTTGCGCCAACAAGGTCGCAGCCGTTTCAGGACTGTGACCAGTGGGGCCGGTTCTGGAGAGCGTGATGTGGCTGGTCAGCAGATATGAGCGCGCTGGTTGCCCCAGGGCTGCTGCAGAGCAGATGCGCTCAAGGAGAGCCACAGCCCCTGGCCGGTGGCGGCAGGGCCTGCGCACGCTGGCGGTCGCGACGCGGCTGCTGGGCGAGGACGAGTACGCAGAGTGGGACCAGCGCTACCAGGCCGCTGCCGCGCAGCTGGAGGGCCGCGACGAGGCGCTCGCCGACCTGGCGGGCGAGGTGGAGGCCGACCTGGAGCTGGTCGGCGTGACGGCGATCGAGGACAAGCTGCAGGCGGGCGTGCCGGAGGCGATCCAGACGCTGCTGGACGCCGGCGTCAAGGCGCGCGCGCGAGGGGTTTCTAACAGCAATAGATGCTGTGCATAGCTCTGTCATTGCGCTGCCTCACCCAGGCGGCAGATTGGTGCAGTCTGCATCAGCTGGTTATGCCTGCATGTTGTATGCACGCTATCCAACCTCTGTGTTGTTATGATGCTCGACCGCCCAGCTCGTGCGTGATTCTGCAGGCGCCGCCCCATGCCCCGCTGGCACGCAGGTCTAGGTGATCACAAGCAAACGAGCAGAAGACTGCGATCAGCACCGCAATCGCCTGCAAAGTCGTCCGCCGCCTTGACCATACCCCTATCATGCCCTGCGCACGCGCAGGTCTGGGTGATCACGGGCGACAAGCAGGAGACCGCCATCAACATCGCGATCGCCTGCAACCTCATCCGCCGCCCCGACTCGCTGCTGCTGTGCAACGCCAAATCGCGCGACGAGGCCGCCGCGCGTTTGGACACGCTGCTCGCGGAGCTTAAGGCGCACTACGCGCCGCTGGACCCCGAGCGCCACACGCGCGGTACGGGCGAGGCGCTGCTCGGCGCCCTTGACTCGAGCGTGAGCCCGCCTGCGTGTTTCTGGGTGAGTGCGCGGGGCGCGCGAGCGCGGTGCGCAGGCCTGCATGCAGGGCGCCACGCGGGGCGAGCCGGTCACGAGCTTTGGGCGCAGGCCCGCGGGTGGGCACTCAGGCCGGAAACGACGGGCTTGAAATCCTGGGTGTTAGCTTGACACAGCGCTGTCTGCAGCGCGCTGTCATAGCGCATGCCGGGCGCCGGCGGGCGCTCCTGGCGCCGGGCGCTAGCCGGCTTGCAGGCGCAGAGGGCTCGACTAAGGGTCAAGGGTTGTGATGCGGGCAGGGCAAGCCCTAGCCCAGGGTGAATGCTGGCTCAGGGCTAATGCTAAAACCTGGCGTGTGTCAATATGCTCCTGGGCGCGCGCGCGCAGATGGCGCGTCGCACAGCGCGCAGCCGCAGGGCGAGCTGGTCATCGACGGCGGCACGCTGGACCACGTGCTGGGGCCCAAGAATCGCTTGGAGGCGGCGCTCGCGGCCGTATGCGCACGCTGCGGCGCGGTCGTCATCTGCCGCTCCTCGCCCAGCCAGAAGGCGGCCGTTGTGCGCATGATGGCCGAGTACGAGATGAGCCAGGCGCGCGCCCACATGCGCCCCTCTAAGCCTACCCTGACCCTGAGTATGGGCCGGGCCCCAGTCTTCCGTGGCGTGGCGCTTGCTGGCGACGGCGTGCAGCATGGGCTCGGCGGGTCAGCAGCGGCCGACGCGCGTCATGCCGGGGCTGCGGGCGCGGTGAGCGCTCGGCGTGCGCGGGGCATGGTCAGCGGTGGCCGGAAACTGAAGGCATGCTGCCGAGACGCGGGCGGCGGCTCCGGCCTGAGCGCCGGCGCGGGGGCGCAGGCGGAGGGCCGCTCGCGCGGCTGGCTGCGCTGGTACAAGCGCGAGATGCGCAAGCAGGCCGGGCGCATGCTGGCCATCGGCGACGGCGCCAACGACGTGGCCATGATCCAGGTGCCCCTGCCGCGCCCGCGCGCCATGGCGGCCCGAGCAGCCTAGGATGCGTGAGCGCTGAGCCTCTTTATGAAAGCTGCGATGCCCAATGAGCGCGGGCCGCATGCGCTGCAGTGCGCCGCTCTTCAGGTCAGTAGGCTGGCTGGCCGCACTGAGGCGCCTGCCCTGTGGCGCGACCTGGCACGCCCCACTGATGCGAACCTCGATCAATACCAGGGGGCCGGGCTTGTAGCGCAACCTGGCACGCCCCCCTGATGCGAACCTCGATCAATAGCAGGGGGCCGGGCTTCGTCACGGCCGCGCCGCCGCCATGTGCCCAGCGCCCCTGCACGGAGCGGCAGACGCAGGCAGCGCCTGAGGTTCGGGCCGGCCGCGCGCGCGTGCAGGCGGCGGACGTCGGCGTCGGCATCATGGGCAAGGAGGGCCGGCAGGCAGTGAACAACTCGGACTACGCGGTCTCGCAGTTCCGCTTCCTCACGCGCCTGCTGCTGCTGCACGGCTCGCTGAGCGCGTATCGGCTGTCGCGCCTGATCAAGTACAGCTTCTACAAGAACATCGCGTTCGGCGGCATGCTCTTCTTCTTCCAGTTCTACTGCGGCTTCTCCGGCCAGGCGCGCTCTCGCCCTCCCAAGCGGGGCGTCGCGTGGTCGTCTAAAGGCGCGGTACCAAAGCGCTCCAGGGTCGTTCGCGGGCATGCCCTTTGTGGCTCCCGTGCGTCCGGCGAGGCTGTCACGCCTGCGGCTGTGCCGCAGCGCGGCGAGCCGGGTGGCGAGCCGGGCGCGAGCTGGGCGGTGAGGGTTAGGGTAGCGACCCTATGTCCCTGACCCCTGCGCGCAGGCGCTGGTGGACGACATCTCGGCTGCCGCGTACAATGTCATCTTCACCTCGCTGCCCATCCTCTTCTTCGCCGTGCTCGACCGGCCCGTGCGCAAGTTCAAGACCATGCTGCGCTTCCCGCAGGCGCGCGCGCGCCCCGCACCCCGGGCGCCTGCCGAGCCTGCCTGACGCTGCGGAGCCTGCTGCGGAGTCTTGCTCCTTGTCGCGCTGCCTGGCAGTGCCTGCGCGCGCGGTCATGCGCTTGTGCAGCAGAATCAACTGTCCAGATGCCCAGGGTACGCCGGTGACGGGGCGTGTGCCTGGACGGCCGTATGAGGCGCGCTCGAGCCGGGTCGCCAGGACCGGCGGCGCAAAAGGCTTGGCTAGCGCCTTAAGGGGTAGGCTTAGGGTAGGGTATGGTACCCTAAACTAAACCCTGACCCTATCATCTGCGCGGCCGCGCAGACGTACAACCCGCGCTCCAGCCTGACGACCGCCACATTCTGGAAGAACGGCATCCTGATGGCCACCATTGACGCGGCCATCTGCTTCTTCATCCCGTACTACGCCACGACCGCCAGCGGCGCGCACATGGCGACCGACGTGTTCAGCATCGGCAAGACCACATTCGTCGCGCTGCTGGGCGCGCCCCGGCCGCACCCCCGGGCCTGGCCCGTTGGGCGGCGCGCCCGCCTGCACTGCCCAGCTGAGTCGGCCGCTGTGCGAGCATGCGGACGTGCCCAGCGGGGTGCGAGTGGCAGAAGACGGGGCTCGGGCTGCCGACAGCGGCTGCGGCGGCTCAGCCGGCGCGGGCCGCGCAGGCGCGGCCCCGTGCAAGTCTGGGCGGCGGCGAGCCTCAGCATGTGCATGGAGGCACCATCCTCAGGCGAGGAGGCTGCAGCAGGCTGGGAGCTCACAGCAGGGCATTATTCAGGGCTACGTGGCCCCATGCTTGCATGCAGCGCACGCGCATGGGGGAGCGGGCGGCCCTGAGAGATCTTTAATGTCGGGGGCGGGCGTGCAGGCACGGTGACGCTGGAGGTGGCGCTGGTGTCGCGCTACTGGACCGTGCCCTTCTTCATCTTCACCGTGCTGTCCTACGTGCTCGTGTTCCCCTTCCAGGCGCGCGCCCCGTCCCTGCCAGGCCCAGTGCCAGGCAGCGTGTCGGGCATGGTGCCAGGCACGGTTTTGAAGACATGTGTCGCATAGAAATTTGAGTTGGCCGCGGCAACAGCATGGCAGGAGGGGCGTGTGTCTCGTCTGCCGCGCTGCTGGCTTAACATTATAAGTCACAGAGCGGCCCCGCACAGCAGATGTGCTGGCGGGAAAAGGTTGGGAGGACGCACAGGCGCTGACATTGCTCACCGGTCCGTCGGCGGCACCGCTGAGGCACTGCGAGAGGTGGTGTATTGCCCCCGCTGAGGCCTGAGGCTGGCGCGCAGATCCTGTTCCCGCTGGCGGAGCGCGGCAGCAACACGCCCGACCTGGCGCAGTACGGCGTGGCGGAGAACCTGTACGCGACGCCCGTCTTCTGGCTGGTCTGCGCGCTGACCGCGCTCGTCAGCTTCGGGCACCGCTACATCGAGCGCGGCGCCGTCTGGCTCTTCCGGCCGCAGGCGCGGCCGCCGCCGCGCCCGGGAGGGGCCTAAAGCCTAGATGCGGACGCCCCGACCTTGCTCACAAGCCCTGTCCCTGGGTCCCTCGTGTGCGGTAGCGTGCAGGCCCGGGCACGGCAACCATCCCCAGACTTGCAGCAGGCAACACCTGTTTTCCGCGCTGCGCGCCTCCCGCACGTCCTGCACATCTCCTGTGCCGTGCGTGGGGCGTCCCGCGTGGAGGACGCGCGTGTGGCCCACCCCGGCGCGCGCGCGTGCGCAGGACACCATGCTGATGCGCGAGATGGAGGTGGTCGCCGAGCGCGTGGGCGAGGACGACATCGGCTGGCAGACCGCGCGCCGCCTCAACGCGCTGTCCATGTACGCCAAGCGCGCGCCGTCGCTGCCCACGCCCAAGCCCTCCGGGGGCGCGCCCGGCGACAAAAAGGCGGGCGAGGAGCGCGAGGCAAAGGGCGCGCCGTCGGGCGGCCCCGGCGAGCGCGCTGCGGCCATCTGCGTCGGGCCCGGCGGGGAGGTGTCCACCGCCGGGGCGGCGCCTGAGGGCGCATCCGCCGGACGCGGGAGTGGAAGCGGGCGGGGCGACGGCAGGACTCTTGGGGATGGTCAGGGTCGGAACGGCCCTGGGCGTTGGGGTGGAGCAGGTGCGCCAGTGAGCGAGCCAGGCAGTCATGCAGAAGGAGGGATGGGGGGCCAGGGGGGGCCCGCGGCGAACTGGCCGGGCTCCTCAGAGATCGAGCTGGCGCCCAGCGGCGGCCCGCAGCGAGGCAATGCTACGCCGCCTGTGTAGGGTCTGCTAGGCTGTGAGGGTGGTGGGTGGTGAAGTGAACTGAAGTGACAAACGCATTTGGCCATGAAAGGCGGGGTGGCTGCAGCGCTTTGTACGCAGGGAGGCGGCTTCCAGAACAGGTCACGAGACGCCGGTCATGGGAGAATGGCCTCCGCGCTCGCTTGTTTGCACGCAGACTGTTAGAGCGGCTGGAGGACAGGTGCGCTGCATATTGCGGCGGGGGGCGGCTGGAGGATGGGCAGTTCTGGTTCCCGAGACTGTCAATGGGTGCCCGCAGGCGAGGGCCCGCACTGCGGGCTCCGCAGTCCCCGCGTGCTCTGAAAGCCGACGCTGGCTGTGAACATCCAACTGTTGTTATAAGTACTGGTGGGCGCAGTGAACCAGGCCCTCACGTGTGAGGGCCGACACTGCGCGCTCGTGTGTGTTGAGGCAGTGTCACAGCGTCTCCAAGCTCTGTAGACCAGGAAGGCTGCACACCTCCTCCCAAGCTCTTCGCCCCAGGTGCAGTGCGACGCGAGCTCCTCATGCTTCTGGCGCTCGTGGCTAGCTTGCAGATGTTCTTGCACAGCAAATGCAACAAATGCAAAGTGCTTCTGAACGCTCAGCAAACGATCAGTTCTGGATGGACCCTGCTTCCAAACAGCCACCAGTTCACTGTTGCACGGCCGGAGTGTGCACACACACTGGCTGCACCGGAGCTGCACTGCACGGAGCTGCAGCCAGGCCCCGGTCCATGCCTAAGCAGCGGGGGCGGACAATGACACGCGCATTCTGCCCAGCATTGCATGCGCGCCTGTACGCCGCGACAGCGGTGGCAACAGGCGCACAACGCCTCCAGCACCAGGCACACTGCGCAGCAGCATGATGCACCGCCTGGAGCCGCACCACTTCAGCATGCGCAGTGCCCTCACGGCAGGCCTCTGCCTAGCCAGTCCCAAAAGGCGAAGCGGGCCTAATGCACCCAAGCGCATATACCACTGGACCTCAATGGGGGCAGTAGCAAACCTACTGCCCTTGCAGTTGACCAGGATACAGCAGCTCACACGCGCTCGAACCGAGCCCCAGGCTCACAAACGCCCACTCCACACTGCAGGCACATGCAGGCCACTCCTTGCACTCCATCCGCCACACGCCAACGCGCGCACGCGCGCGCGAGCAGCTGGCGGGGCGCCTCCAGCAAAGCAGAGGTGCTGGCACCCCGCACGCCGCCCGCGCATGCGTTGGGCCCCGCGCAGCAGTGCGGCGCGCGCGGCTGGCGCCAGGTCAGGCATAGTAGTTAAGGCTCGCCTTCTTCTTACTCTGCACCTGAATAATGCCCTCGTTGAAGTCCTCATGGTTTACCTGCGCCGGCCGCGCACGCAGGGGACGTCATAAAGAGGCAACTGGACCCTGCGAACGCGCTTCGCCTAGGCTGCTTGGGCTTGCACACTTGCGAACAAGGCATTGGTTGCGACGCCATGCAGCACGAGGATGCTAGCACCCGGCGACATATGCCCACTCAGGGCGCGCTGCCTGAGGCTGTCGCTGTAGCTAGGACTTGCACAGGGCTTGGGTCAACCATGTTGAGCAGCTCCGGCCGCGAGCGCGCCTCCCCCGCGCCATGGCGCAGCGCAAGCACGCCGGCCCCCATGCACAGAGGATGAAGCGCAGGCAGGGTGCCCGGCGCCCGAGAGCACCGCGCGGCCAGTGATATGGTACCACCCTACCCTGCCCTAAGCAGGCGCACGCCTCGGTCGCGTCGCGGCGCAGCGCGAGCATGCCGGCCTCCACGCACACCGCCTTGAGCTGCGCGGCGTTGAAGTCGTCGGTGGAGCGCGCGAGCTCCTCGAAGTTGACGTCGGGCGAGACGTTCATCTTGCGCGAGTGGATCTGCAGGATCTTCGCGCGCGCGTCCTCGGTCGGGTGCGGGAACTCGATCTTGCGGTCCAGGCGCCCGCTGCGCATGAGCGCCGGGTCCAGGATGTCCGCGCGGTTGGTGGCCGCAATGACCTGCGCGCCGCCGCGGCAGGTCGCAGCCGCCCCGCCATGCATCCCAGCCGCCGCGCAGCACCAGCGCCGGATCCAGGGTGTCCGCGCGGCTGGCGGCTGCGACAATTTACCCATGGCTGCGACAACCGACCCATGGCCGCGACAGGCCGCGACGTCCTCCCTGTGTTCCATGTCACAGCCTCACAATACCCTATTCCAAAGCTGACTCCCGACTTTCGCTGACAGGTGCGCCGCCCTGCCGCACCCTTCGGCACCCCTGTGCTGCCTAGCAGCTCTGTCGTCACACGCGCACTGCATGCCATTTGGCATGGGCCCTGTCAAAGGCCCTGCTGCGCTAAAGTCAACGGCCCTGTTGTGACAGTCACAGCGCTCACAGAGTTTCCCGCACCATATCCAGGTGCTGTCAGATATCACGGCCATACTTTCGAAGCTGCTTTTGCACGCCGCACAGCGCACACCTCGAAACCCTGTTTACCTGAGAAATACGCGCAGCACGCGGGGCGCGCGCAGGGCGGCACCTTGATGTTCTCGTCCGAGGAGAAGCCGTCCAGCTGGTTGAGCAGCTCCAGCATGGTGCGCTGCACCTCGCGGTCGCCGCTGAGCTCCGAGTCGAAGCGCTTGGTGCCGATCGCGTCGATCTCGTCGATGAAAATGATGCACGGCGACTTCTCCTTGGCCAGCGCAAACGCGTCGCGCACGAGCTTGGCGCCGTCGCCGATGAACATCTGCGCGCACGGTCGGGCGCCCGCGGTCGCGCGCTGGGCTGGCGAGCTTGTCAGAGCGCGCCGCGTGTACAGGAGGCCTGCTCACTGCACATCGTCTTTGCCATAAGAATTCTGCCGTGGCAAACACCTGCAAAGGCTTGGAGCATCGGCAAGCACAGCTCAGTGGGCGGCACCCTGTGCGACCTTGCCTCGCAGAGTGCTTACAGGCTTGCACCCATGCCAGACATGACTTCCTTCCCACTATGATGGCCAAAAGCGCAGCGTGCGCGCGCCTGCACAAGCTGCGGCCCCGCCAGCTTGAGAAACGTGGCGTTGGTCTGCGCGGCGCATGCGCGCGCGAGCAGCGTCTTGCCCGTGCCGGGCGGCCCGTACAGCAGCACGCCCTTGGGCGGCCTGATGCCCAGCGACTTGAAGCGCTCCTGCGCGCATGCAGGAACCCCCATCCAGACTCAGGGACATGCAGCGGTGCGCCGCCAGGAGCGCAGCCCGTGCGCAGGCACGCCATGCAGGTGATTACGCGCCCAGCAGACTGTCGCGCTCCTATGCATGTGCACTCTGAGCTCCTCTTCGAAGAGGGCATGTTACCGGCAGCTCTGACTGCAGCCAGTAGGAGACGGAAAGGTTTACTGTAACCTGATATGTTGTGCCACGGGGCGGCCCTAGCAGCTGGGCCGCAGGCGCGGCGCAGCGCGCCTTGTGCGTGACGGGCAGCACGATGGCCTCCACCAGCTCCTGGATCTGCTTGTCCAGGCCGCCGATGTCGGAGTAGTCCTCGCTCGGCTTCTCGTCCACCTCCATGGCCTTCACGCGCGAGTCGTACTCCGCCGGCAGCGTGTCCAGGATCAGGTACGAGTCCTGTGCGCGCGGGTAGGGTTTAGGGTAGGGCGCCGCACATATTGGAAGCCGCAACAGCGCTCTCCGCCGCCCGCGTCGTCTGGCTGCACAGCTTGCCGCAGCTGAGCAGTCACTCGTTGGGCCGCGAATGCCTGCCAAGGCCTCGCGCAACTGCTTGCGAGCGGCGCGAGCTGCGCTCGATATAGATGTGTTCGGCGTGCAGGTCCTGCGCTCTCTTGCTGCTTCTCTCGCAGCGCCTGCCTTCTCCAAGCGGCAGTCCGGCTCCCGTGCCAAGCAGAGGGCGAAGCTGACATGCCAGCAGAGCCTTTGCGCTGGGTGGAGAGTGACACTGGCAGGCCAGGTGGAACACAGCAAGAGCGCCTGTCCATAACAAGGGGTCTGGGGAGCGTTGTCTCAACAACACCGCTGCCCAAGCGTAACGCTCTTGACACGTGCACAGGCATAACACCCTTCTGCGGCGCCGTGCAGGCAGCTGCAGACACCGACTCATGACTGGCATGGGGCGGCGGATACAGCTTGTTCAGCCTGCAGAGGGCTGACCGACATAGGCGCGGCACAGGCCTCGGCAGGGCCGCGCCTTGTTGACGCCGACGAGGTCGCCTGGCCGCAGCTTCTCGGCGTCCACCAGGCCGACGACCGGCAGGAAAATCGTCTGGCGCGTGGACGTCTTGAGCACGACGCACTTGCCGCGCCGCTGCGCGTCCAGGTCCACCGCCGCGCCGTCCTCCTCCTCGTCGTCCTCCGGCTGCACGTCTAGCACCTCCACCACGTTGCCGACCAGGTACGGCAGCTGGTTGTTCAGCTTAATCTTCTCCTTGTTCTCCTTGATCTGCGCGCGCCCCGCGCCGGCGGCCTCGGCGCCTGCACGGGCTGCAGCCGCCAGGGCGAGACACAGGACGAGACACCATTGCAGTGCTTGTCCAACTGCAGGCTGCACCACAGGCTACCGTATCCAGCTCTTACACTCCTGCGTGTGCACGCGCGCCTTGTCCTTCAGGCCGCTCTGCTCCAGGCCCAGGCGCGTGGACTCGTCCTTGAGAACGCGGATCTCATTATCCAGCAGCCGCGAGCGTCGCACCACGTCCTCCGCTGACATGTGCGCAAACTCTGGTGGCAGCGCGGACGCCTGGTCGGCATCATCAAAGATTTCCTTCTCAAGATCCATCTCTGCTTGCTGCCGTGCAGGTCCTGCTGTTGCGGGCTACCCCATAAGCACTCTTGAATCGACTATGCGTTCCACTGGGCAGCTTGAGGCAAAGCGGGGTGCTACGAGCCAAGCCGGTGCGCTTCTAGACAAGCGGCAGGCAGTGCTGCCTTCACCTGGACGCGTCACTAATCTTGCTTGCCGGAAGCTGGAGTTTGCTTGATGCCTGCTTTGATAGGTGTTCATACCGGAGAAGAACAGGGTTGTCGAGGGTTGGCAGTGCAACATTGGTGCAACATGATGGTGCTCCCTACATTGCACGCATGCCAACACCCAATGGCGCTATCTGCGGCTGCGCCTGCGCTTTCCAGCCTTCACTTTTGCCCGGTTCTCAGGGCCGGCCGGCGCCACAGGCGAGGCGGCCTTGGCCGCGTCTGCCGCCTGTGCCTCTGCGGCGGCAGCCGGGGCAGCGTTCAAGTCCTGCGCGACCACGCAGTCACAGTCACCCTCGAATGGCGCATGCATTTGACCAGAACATGCAAGCAGGTTTCCTGCCGCACGTGTAGGGTTTGGCCTGTCAGACAGGCCATGCTCCACACCTGATCCAGTGACGCATGGCGTGTCGCATGGCCTTGCATGCACCGTAGGCGAGCCGCGCCGCAGGCACCTGGTGTGACAGGCGTGACAAGTGTGCAAGCAGCAGCCCTAGAAGAGGGTAGTGTTAGAATGGCTCGGACTGGAGTGGTCCGGACTGAAGCGGTTCAGGGTGCGCGCCTGCGCCTGCAGGCAGGACGGCGCGCGGAAGCCGGCCAGGCTGGGCTGCGCGCGGCGCAGCAGGCGCAGCGCGAGCGGGTCGCCTGGCGCCGCGCCGCGCAGCAGCGCCACATTGCCGTCGTTGGCGAGCTGCAGCAGCGCCGAGAACAGGCGCGACACCTGAGCCGCATGCGCCCCCTTCCTCGCCTACAGTGTCCTGTTAACGCCTGGCCATGGGAGCACACAGTTTTTGCGTTATGTGTTTAAGGCATGTTAGGCGTGCATCCTGTCCTGTCCTGCGCAGTGCCAGACGACATGTCCTGGCTACGCTGCACGGCACCTGGCTTTCAACACCCCATGCGGTAGGCTGGGCGAGCGACGCATGCGACTCAGCTGGGACGCTGCTCACTGGCAGACTCTGCGCGCAGCCGATGCACACCCGCACATCAGGTCTCGTGAGGCACAATTGTGAGGGCAGCAGCGGTCGGCCGCGCCTGCCACTTGTGCGAGCGGGCGGCGACTGCCGCAAAGGGCACTGCGGGCGCGGCGGCAGGGTCGGGCTCTCCCGCATCAGGGTCGGCCACGCTCAGGCGCGCCAGGTTGCCCAGGATGTCCCCGCCATACCTTTGCCCGGTACACAGGCGTTAGCTGATGGTGAGGACAACCCGGCTTTTCGGCAACATCATACCCTGTCTCAGCCCCTGAGCATGCGCACCACCAACTCGAAGCAGCACCCAAGAGACGGTTCCGCATGCTGTGGTTGCGCCGCTGCCCTCAGAAGAGCCAGCCAAGAGCACGGCCCATCTCAGCCAGCTTCAGACTGCACACTGGGGAGTGCAGGCACACCACACTTACCCTCCCCCCGAAAACATCAGCACAGGACCCCGCAGCATGCAGCCAGGCGTGGCGGCGCACGCGTGGATGTCAAATTCGCCGCGCGCATCCTGCGCGGCCAGCAGCGGGCCGATGCGGCCGCGCCAGCCAGCCACGCGCACGGCGAGCGCGCTCTGCACCTCCGCCGCGGCGGCCTCCGCGATGAACGCGTCGGTGTGCGCGCGGCACAGGTCCTCGTAGCTGGTGCCGGCGGCTGCAAAGCCGTCGCTGCGCCCGTCCTCCGCAGCCAGTCCGCCTGCCAGTTCAAGCGCGGCGCTGTCACGGCGGCCCGGCCAGCCCGAAGCGCTGCGACCGCTCTGGCGGCGCTGCTCAAAATGAGCGGTGTCAGCAGGCCACTGCCTCGCGGCGCATGCCCCGACGGCCTGGGCTGCACTGCAGATCGGTGGCGCAGCGCGCTCGGCGGCAGCCAGCGCAATCGCGCTTGCAGCACACGGAGGCCTGAACGCGCCCTGCGGAGTGACGGCACTGCCTCGGTGCGTCACAAGCAGCCCGCGCACCTGCAGCGGCAGCCCAGGCCGGCGGCGCGGCGCCCGCCGCGGCGAGCGCGGCCAGGTCTGGCTCGGCCAGGTCGCCGGCGGCTGCGCCGCCGTCGCCGGCGTAGGGCGGCGCGTCATCGCCGTCTGAAGGCGGGCCGCCGCCGTCCCCATCAAAGCCGCCTGCAGGGCAGCGCGGCCCTGTCAGGCTTGCTTTTCCGTGTTTGCCAGCAGGCGCATGCCCACCCATAGACAGCAGATTCTGATGGGGGGTGAGCACGGTCATGCCCACGGCACGTCTGTGACCATGCCTGTGGGCATGAGCATGCCAGCCTGTCCGGCAGCTGCGCAATGCGTGAACCAAGCGATGACCCTGTTTCAGAGTACAATGGCAGCCCCCTATAGCTGCCATCAGATATGGCGGGCCTCTACCAAACTGTCTGCGCACCGCCATAGTCATCACCGAGGTCGCCACAGCCGCCGTCCATGCCGGGCTCGAACGCCGCGCCCATCACGCCATTGGCCCCCCCGTCGCCGGCGTAGCAGGCTCCCGCCCCGAGCGCGGCGCCCGCCTCGGCCTCGAGAGGCTCGCCGGCCCGCCGCGCGCCGCCCGCGCGCCGCCGCTGCGCCTGCTGCTCGCCGCGCGCCGCCGCCGCGCGCGCGCGCAGCACATACCTGCAAACGCACATGAGCGAACTCAGGCTCCTGCATCCACAGCAATATACTGAGCGCCGCAGCCGCGCATGCGCACTGCACGTACCTGAAGTGCCCATGAAGACACTGAGCGCGTTGGGAAACACCTGAGGTGCGTGGTAAGGCGGTTGCGCCATCGGCTAGCAGTGCCTGACTCCGCAGCGAAGCAGGGTTGTGGATGGGCGGGCCCGCCGCCATGCGCCTGGCGCCGCAGCGGTGCTGGCTCTGGGGCGCACTCGAATTCCGGGAACGCGAGCGCGTCGGTCGCGGGCGGCAGCGCGCCGCCGGCCGCGTCCCGGGCGGGGGCCGCCCGGGGCGCGCGCGGCCGCGGCGGGCGGCCCTTGCGGAAGGGCCGCAGCGGCAGGCCGCCGGCCGCGTGCGGGTCCAGCGGCGCGTACGGGTCGTGGAAGGCGGGCCCGGGCGCGGGGGGCGGCCCGGGGCCCGTAACGGGGGCGCTCTGGCCCGCGCCCCCGCTGGCCGCCCGCCCCGGATCGTGAGCGTGCGGCGCGTCCCCTGCGCGCACCTCGCGTGGGTTGGCGAGAGGGAGAAGGCCTCCGGACTGCAGGTGCAGGGTAAGCCATGAGATACACAACGCGAGGCGCTGCATGTGCGGCACGGGTCGGCAACGCCTGGAGCACTGGGCACTGAGCCTGCGCCCCTGACGACCCCGCGACTGCAGCGCTGCTGAAGAGCTGCCGCGACGCCGGGTGACGCAGACAGCCAGCAGACATGGGGACGCGCGCGTGGCGCGCCGTCCGCCGCCGGGGCGGATGCGCGCACCGCCGCCGTCGTCCCAGCCGTCGTCGTCCCCTCCAAACCCGCCGTCGTCGCCGCTGCCATCATCCCAGGCGCAGGCGGCTGTCGCAGTCCGGTCCTCGCGCGCGCTGCCGCACGCCTGGGCGCCGTCGGCCGCGCCACCGTCGCCCGCGTCGGCCCCGCCTGCTGCCAGAGGGTGTGAGCAGGCTGCTGTGCCCTGGCTCATGGATGGCACAACAGCGACCGGCATTTCCGCGGATGCCACGGCTTTTGATCCGGCGGAAAGGCAGCGGAGATATCTCGCATCACAGCAAAGCCTACCATGTGCCCTAGGAGCGCAGCTGCCGCGCCAGCAGGGTTGCCAGCGGGGTTGCTTCCCTAAGAGAATAACGGAGCCAGAGCAGGCAGGCAAGCGCATATCTACGGGGTGCGGCAGCCCACCTGGCATGTGCGGGGCGCCCGCGGCGGCGGCGGCGTCGCAGCGCTGCAGCCGCTCGTCCAGCGCGTCGCCGTCGTGCGGCTCCAGCAGCAGCGCGCCCGAGCGGTGCACGGCGCACGCGGCGACCTGGGCGAGCACTGGACCTTTAGAGGGATGGCATCAGGAGCCTCGGGACCTGGCGTGGGGAGCTGCAAAGAGCGCGCGCTGCTTGCTGACCGTGTGGCGGTGTCGCGAGAGGCGTGAGGCGGCCACTGCCAGCGCACTCGGGCACCGGCAACAGACCCGGAAAGCATGCGTGCGTGCTTCATCATTCCTACAGGCCATGTAGGTCATGACCTCATCTCATGCCAGTCCGGCCCAGAGCAGCCGGCGCTGTGCAGGCGCCGGTGGCGCCGCTGGGGCGCGCATGGCCGCTCCCGCAGTGAGGGGGTCGGCCCGGCGCGCCGGCGCACCCGAGGGTTGCCGCCCTCGCTGTCAGGCCGCGCGCCGCCTGCACAGCGCGCACCTCCCTGTTCAGACACGCAGCGGTCGTGTGCCATGAGCAGCGGGCTGCAGCCGTGCGCCGCATGCAGACCTGCTCCGCAGCAGTGCAGTGCAAACACGTTTGGGCCGCCCTCGACGAGCACTGCTCTGGCACTGGCACGGGCGCGGCTGTGCAGAGCGTGGCAGGGCGCAGTGCGGAATGGCCACAGTCCCCATCATCAAGGGGGCAGAGCAGGCGCCGGCAGGTCTCCTGCAGCGCTCGCCCCTGACCGCAATGCGCTGCTCGGCGCCCGAGCTGAGGCGCCCACCTCTGCCTTCCAGGGCGAGGAGCGCGGCGGGCGCCTGCGGCGGCGGCGCGGGCGCCTCCGCCGCGCCCTCGTCCAGGTCAATGCCCGCGCCCTCTGCGCGCGGTTTGGAGCAGGGCGCTCAGCGGCGCGCATGGCTTGAGTCAAGGCGCCCCGCCAGCTCTGCGGCCCCGAACGCGAGCAACGCGCACGCAGGAAAGGCGGGAGGGTTGCGCGGTGGGCGCGAGGGTGATGCAGCCCGGCCGCTCCCCGTACCCCATACCCTACCATTGTTTGAGGGTACCCTAACCTTACCATATGGCCGGCAGCTGGCAGGGCAGCCACCTTCCAGCACGTCGTCCAGGTTGAGGAAGGCCTCCTCGCCGCCAAACTCATCGTCGGGGTCCTCCGCGGCGGCAGCACCCCGCGCGCCCGCCTCGCGCTTCCTGCCGCCGCCCGGCCCACGGCCACTCGCTGCCGCCCTGGGTGTCCCAGCCGCAGGCGCCCTGCGCAGCGCACCGAATGGCGGCACGGCTGCCCGACACCCACAGCTTCAACGTTGAGAGCATGCCAGGAGCACACTCGCTCAGCCCCACTAGAGTCTGCTTTCCAGTGCCCGGCCTAGTATTGCTGGCGCCGCCGCGCGCTCGGCGCGCTGCGGCCCTGCGCCCGCACACTCCAGCGCGACGCACGACCGGCTCTGCCGACGGCAGCAGCGTTGGGCGCGCCGCCCGAACAGGCCGGACGCCGATGCCGCTCCAGCAGGCCCGCTCCAGCGCAGGCGGGCGCACTGTGCGGAGAGCGCGAGCAACACAAGCCGCAGCCGTCCTCACAGCAGTTTTATGTTGTGAGGCTCCGCAGGCATGTGTCAGCGGCTCCAGCGCCCCAGTGAGGCCCAGCCAGCGGCGCCGCTCCAGCGGCCAGCGGCCAGCGGCCCTATACCCTATAGCGGAAGCCCCAGCCCTAGGGCGCCCAGGGCCAGGCGGCGAGCGCCGGCGCCCGCGCACCGCTTGTCGGCGACGTGCGCCAGCGCCTGGTGCACCAGCGTGTGCAGGTACTCCACCTTGCGGCTGTACACGCAGGCTGAGCCCTGGATGACCAGCGCGGCTGCCGGCGGCGCCCGCAGCCCTCAGTGCCCCAGCTCCTTACTATTTTTGTACACCCGACGTAGCATTCTGTGCACAGGTCTTCATTACAGCAGCCTAATCAGAGGCGCAGAGGCGCGCAGCGGCTGCAAGGCTGCAGCCAGGTGGCCAAGCGAGCAGCGTCGCACTGTGCTGGGTCAGTGCATTCCGCGCCAGAGCGCGCTTGCGGCACACACTGCTCGCTGTCAGGCGACGCAGGGACATGCACCTCGTGCACCCCTAGTGCACACTGGAAAGGCCGCGCAAGCGCTGCAAGGCAGGGCCGGGCGGAGCGGTGGTGCAGCACGCGCCGCGCGCAACGCCGTCGCCCGGCCGGGCGCACCCTCGGCAAAGTTCAGCGTGGCGCCGCCCTCGAAGCTGAACGTTATGTGCTCCAGCTCGTCCTGTGCGCACGTGCCTCAGCCCGGAGGACCTGCCTGCCCGCTGCACGCCACGAGCACGTTTGCTCAAGAGCAGGGGTGGCCGCGGGCGCGGCGCACCAGGTACTCCTCCAGCTCGCTGGCGATGTTGATATCCCAGTTGGCCGCCATGTCTTTTATGGGCTGCAGCAGGTGCGCAAACTTGCAGTCCTCAGCGAGAAGTGCGGACGCCATGGCGCGCGCCGCGTCCAGGGCCGTGCTCGTGCGGCGCTGCGGCGGTGAGGTACGGACGGCACTGTGTGTATACGACAAGCTGGTGGGGCTGTGCGAAAGTATTTCAAACGGGAACAGGGCAGCTAACCTTGCCTGCTCCCGCAGCAGCTGGCGATCGCAGGACAGCTTTGCGGCCCTGCTCGCCTGATTGTTGAGACTGTGCTTGTTTTGTAAGAAGGAAGCGGTAGCGCAGCGCCGCACACAGGCTTTCTGGGAGCTGCGGAGTGCGCCGCGCGAGTAGCGCAAGCGTCCGTGCCACGAGCAGGCCTCCGGCGGAGAGCCTGAGGCGCGGGCGCGCGGGCATGGCGTGAGCCCGTGCCTGCGGCGGGCCGGGCAGGCGCCTTTGCTGGCTGGCAGGGCGCAAAAGCCGAGATGGAAATGGAGCACCACACCCGAGGAAGCCTGGTCTGGGTGAACGACGCACAGGCGGGATGGGTCAAGGGCGAGGTGCTGGGCCTCGAGGGCAGCAAGCTGCGGGTCCGGACGGAGACGGGCGTCACCCGGCTGTGCAGCCCGGCAGACTGCCCCTTGCAGAATCCATCGTCCAGGATGGGCGTCGAGGTGAGGCTCAGCAGCATGCCCGCACTTGCAGGCGTTGCGCTCGGCTTGTGCGGTTGGCCGCGCGGCCTGCACCTCGCACGGCGCGGGCTGGGCTGTGCGCGCACCCGCGCGTTGCGTGCTCCGCAACATCTGGCCGCTGCCGTGAAAATGTCTCGAGCACGTCGGCCACCGGCACGGCCGGCTGTGCGGCTTGCGCGCGTATGCGACGGCGATTGGCGCCGCGCGGCCGCGCAGGACATGACAACGCTGTCGTACCTGAATGAGCCGGGCGTGCTGTGGAACCTGCGGTGCCGCTACGTGCTGGACGCCATTTACACATACACCGGCTCCATCCTGATCGCCGTCAACCCGTTTGCGCGGCTGCCGCACCTGTACGGCGCGCACATGATGGAGCAATACCGCGGGCGCGACCTGGGCGAGCTGTCGCCGCACGTGTACGCGATCGCGGACGCGGCCTACCGCCAGATGCGCAAGGAGATGCGCAGCCAGTCAATCCTGGTGCGCGGCTCGGCGTGGCTCGGCGCGCACGTAAGCCGCGTGCGCTGGTCGCTGCCAGGCACCCGCCTGCAAGACCCGCCGTCAGCAGCCCGCTGCGTGTCGCGCTGCGGCCTCGGGCGAAGACAGGCGCGGCCAACGGGGCGACGCGCCGCAGGTGAGCGGCGAGAGCGGCGCCGGCAAGACGGAGACGGCGAAGCTGATCATGCAGTACCTGGCGTGGATGGGCAACGCGGGCGTGCTCGAGGAGGGGCCCAGCGTGGAGCAGCAGGCGCGTCCACCCGTGCCTTGCTTCTTTGCGCACAATGTGTGGGCCTGCGGAGCGCCCGCAGGCTGCCGGACCAGGCGCTGCGCTGGCGCCAGCCAGCTGCCGCCAGCATAGTGACTTAATGGTTCGAGCGCGGGTTGCTCGGCGCGCCGCCGAGGCGAGCGGCGGCCGGCGCGGGCGATGTGCAGCGCAGCGCAGGGCGCGCAGCAGGGCGGATAGGGGCTGCTCGGGGTCAGCCGGGGAGAGGGCTGGCGAGGCGGCCGCGCAGGGGAGCAGGCAGGGCAGAGACGCGGAGGGGTTGGCGCGGCGCGGGAGACTGCTGGGCTGCGGCAGGCCTGCGCGCTGGGGTAGAGCTGGGGGCGCCTGGGCGGTGCACCGCTGCTGGGATGCTGGCAGCGCGCTCGCCTGGCAGCAGGCAGCGCCGCGACCCGAGCAGAGACGGCACCCGGCCAGCTGAGGCGGAATGGACGGCAGCAGGCGGCACGTGCGCGTGACGGAGCGCCAGGGCAGCGAGCGCTGCGCAGAGAGAGGCTGGCGGCGCACGGCGGCAGCGCGCCTGGGTGCACGCAGCGAGGGGTGCCTGGCTGCAAGGTGGAGGTCGCGTGTGTGCTGGAGGCCGGGGTCGCGCGGAGGAGCGGAGCGTGTTCTGCTGTGGCTGCGGCGCGTCATTTCCCCGGCAGCAGGACGCGCCTGGGAAGTCGCTGCGGGTGGCGTGTGGCAGGTCACTCGTCCAGGCCTCGGCTCAGCAGCGGTGGCCGCTGCTCGGCGGTCGCCGCCCGGCGGTAGCACGCGGGCCCGCCGGGCGCTGGAGGCGTCTGGCAGCAGGGCTGCGGCTCGGAGGCGCCGCCAGCGCTGCTGCGGCAGACGCGCCACCGGCCTGGCAGCCGGCGGGGCGTGGCGGCGCCGCGGCCAGGCTGCGGCGCGGCAGCCTAGCGGTCGTGGCCGGCGCGGGAGGCAGCCGTCAGCGGGCGCGCGAGGCAGCACTGCGGGGAGGGCAGCGGCGCACGGCCGCCCGCAGCCCCGCCACGCAGCAGCGCAGGGTCTTGGGCGCGGCAAGGGCCAGCCGCGAGCAGCAGCCCGCAAGCCAGCACCGGCCCCGGCCTGGCTGCAGGCGCCCGGGCCGCACGGGCAGCAACGGCGCCGGCCGCAGTGCGGGCGGCGCGCGCTCTGCCAGCCGCGCCGCAGGCCGCAGGCGACCGCTGCCTGCGGCGCATTTGCAGTGATACGGTAGAGTATGCCTACCCTAACCCTATACCTGGCTGGCGCGGCGCGCGCAGGTGCTGGAGTCCAACCCGCTGCTGGAGGCGTTCGGCAACGCGAAGACCGTGCGCAACGACAACTCGTCGCGCTTCGGCAAGTTCGTGGAGATCCAGTTCAGCGCCAAGGGCCGCATCAGCGGCGCGGCCGTGCGCACGTACCTGCTGGAGCGCTCGCGCGTGGTGCAGCTGACCGACCCCGAGCGCAACTACCACATCTTCTACCAGGCACGCTCATGGCATTGCCCATGGCGAGGGTCACTGTAGGGCAGGGTAGGGCGCACAAGGACTCGTCCTTGTTGGGCTGCTGCAGCTCCACGGTGCATGCCGAATAAGGCAGCTCCTTGATGGTCCGCACGCCTCAGGCCGCGGCTGCATGTTGCCTGACGGACTGGCGCCCAGCGCACCCAGCGTGCTGCCCCCAGTTGTCACGCTGGTGCACAGGCCTTGCTTCACGCCGCACCGTGCAGGAGGCGCGACTGCCGCGGGATGCTGCTCCCTGTGCCTGGCGTGCCGGCTGCACAGCATGGCGGCAGGCCCTGCAGCGAGCAGCGCACGCGGCGGGGGCGGCAGCCACGGCCTGACCCTCGGGCCTGATCCTCGGGCCGTGGGCGCGCGCGCAGCTGTGTGCGGGCGCCGCGCCGGAGGAGCGTGCGGCGTGGCAGCTGGGCGCCGCCGCGGACTACCACTACCTCAACCAGTCGACCTGCTTCGACCTGGCCGGCGTGGACAACGCGGCCGAGTACAAGGCGCGCGCAGGCTCTGACCGTACTATAACCCTGCTAGGGCTAGGGGGCCTGCGGCCGGCCCGCTTGGCTAGCCCCTCTGTCCCGCTGGCGCATCGACGATGCAGCTGAGCGGCGGCGCGTGCAGCGCCCGGTGCACCCTGGCTCCGGCCCGCGCGCGGTGGGCGCGCGGCCTGCCGCCCATTGCCGGGCCCGCGCGTCGGGCGTGCCAGCACATGGCTGCAGCCTGCGCGCGCGGCTGCTCACCCTCTACGGGCGGGCCCGGCGCTTGCGGCTGTGCGCACGTGCGCGGGCTCACATGGGGACGTCGTCCGGCACCGGACGCGGGCGCTTGCCGGGACGTCAGACATATCAAGTGTCACGCAAATCACCCGGCGTGTGCGCGCGCGCGCAGCGGACGCGGCGCGCGATGACGCTGGTCGGCATCCCGGAGGCGGAGCAGGCGGCCGTGTGCGCGCTGGTGGCCGCCGTGCTGCACCTGGGCAACGTCGCGTTCGCGGACGCGCGCGGCGGCGAGGCGTCGGCGGTCGCGCCCGGCGCGCCGGCGCGCCACCTGGGCGCCGCCGCCGCGCTGCTGGGCGTGGACGCCGCCAGCCTGGGCCGCGCGCTGACCACGCGCACGCGGCACACCGTTGACGGCGTGCCCCCGGCCCGCTCGCCGCCGGGGGGCTGCGCGGTGACACAGGGGGTTGAGCGACGAGTTTGGAGCTCCGCTCGGCAGCACGTCTGCGCGTGAGGGCCGGCGCGGCGGCGCCGCCGCGCTGTGTCGTGCCCGCCGCGTTCTGCCGCCCGCCGGCCCAGTCAGGCGGCGCGCGGCGCGAGCGGGCGAGCATATGCGCAGACACGCCGGGCGCAGACACGCGGCGCGCCGCCCGGACGCGCAGGCCCGATCGTGAGCCCGATTGACGTGCGCGCGGCGACTGACAACCGCGACTCGCTGGCCAAGACGCTGTACCAGCGCCTGTTCGACTGGCTGGTCGCCACGGTCAACACGTCCATCGGGCAGGACGCCAGCGCGCCCACGCTGGTCGGCGTGCTGGACATTTACGGCGCGCGCCCTCTGCGCATCGCTCAGGATAGGGGTAGGGTAGGGTTAGGTAGAGCCGGCGCGCGAGCCCGGGCGCAGGAGCAGGCCGACGGACAGGGGCGTAGCGACGCGGCTGCCTGACCAGTGCGCACGCAATCGGCTTGCTCGGCCTGCGGCGAGCGGGGAGCAGGGGGGCAGCTGATGGCCTGTTATAGGTGCTTGGGGAGCGGCTGGGCATACGCCGTGCAGGGCCCTGCAGGGCCTCACCCGCGCCCTGTGCCGCGCGCAGGCTTTGAGTGCTTTAAGGAGAACGACTTCGAGCAGTTCTGCATTAACCTGGCGAACGAGAAGCTGCAGCAGCACTTCAACCAGCACGTGTTCAAAATGGAGCAGGCGCGCCGCCGCGCCCGCCCGCGCCTGTCACCCAGCCCGAATGACGGGGCAGCGCGCCCGCCCCGCGCAAGCCGGGCAGGCGTGCGAGGGCGGGGGCGCCGCTGACCGCGCCGCTTGCGCCCGCCCGCGTGACAGCCTGAGCGCCACTGGCACCTGGCGCACGTGTGTCGCATGGTACATGTTGCCAGCGCCCTGTGTCGGGCTAGGGGTATGTACCTTGCCTTAACCCGCCACCTGGGAGTGCACGTCGCAAGACCCTACCCTGACTCCGCGCAGGCGGAGTACGAGCGCGAGGCCATCGACTGGTCCTACATCCAGTTCGTGGACAACCAGGACGTGCTGGACCTCATCGAGCGCCGCCCGCTCGGCATCCTGGACGTCCTGGACGAGCAGTGCCGCTTCCCGAGGGCGCGCGCTTGGGGCCAGGGTAGGGTTAGGGTACGGTAGTGTGAGCATTGCCGCTTCCCGCGGGCGCGCCCCCGGGGCTGGGGCGCAGCACCCGTCCTCGTGCAGGCTCACCGGCAGTCTCCCGCTCTGGCGCTCCAGGCATCCTGGGCAAGCGGCGTTGCGTCCAGCGGGGGCGCACCCTGGCTCAGGGCGCAGCAGATGCGCGAGCACGCCCTGCACCCCCGTCAACCCAACAGGCAGTGCTCTTCATGGCAGGTCCTGTCCTGCCGTGTAGCTTTTCGGGCCTACCTTGTGGGCCTTGTCGCCGAAAGAAGCCTACCGAGCACCTTACATGGGGGCCTGGCAGCCGGAGCATGCGCCGAGCCGCCGTCGTAACCCCTACCATAACCCTATGACGGGCGCGCGTCAGGCCACCAACGCGGACTTTGCCAACCGGCTGTACGCGGCGCCGGAGGTGGCCAAGTCGCCGCGCTTCGCCAAGCCCAAGCTGGACCCGACCGGCTTCACGATCCAGCACTACGCGGGCGGCGTGCAGGCGCGCGCGCCCGCGCCCGCGCCGGGCCCAGCCTCATCGCAAGCAAGGCCTGTTGCTCGTGCCTGTCTCCGCCTCAGAGCCCTCCCCTCTCGCGCGGGCCTCTGAGGGCCCTCGAGGGCCGCGCGAGGCAGCAAGCGGGTCGGCCCAGCGGCGATGCGTGCCCGATCATGCGCGTCGCTTGTCACCGCGGTGTGGGACGTCAAGGGTCGCACCGCCCCTGCGTTGCAGCTGCTGCAACCAGACAGGCATGCTTGTGCAGGCCTGGCGCGCTCCACCGCCCCGCGCAGCTGTGCCGGGCAGTGCTGTGTGCGGGCGCGGGCTGCGCTGCCGCCGCCTGACCGCGCCCCGCGCGCGCGCAGTACCGCACGGCCGCGTTCCTGGCCAAGAACCGCGACTTTGTGGTGGGCGAGCACCAGGCGCTGCTGCAGGCCAGCGCGCGGCCGTTCGTGGCCGCGCTGTTCCCGCCCGAGGCGGAGGCCAACTACAGCGCGCCGGTGCGCGGCTCTGCCTGGCGCCATGGCGGCAAGTGTTAGTCTGGCCGCGCCAGGTTGTGGATCTGTCATACACGTGCCGGCGCTGGGGATGACCACATGTGTTCGGCGCACGCGCGTGCGTGGCCGCGCTGCATGTGCCCAAGTAACGACTGGTGGCATAGGCCGCTGCAGCGCTGCTGCGGCGCTGCCGGCGTGACGGCGCGATGTGGCTGCATAGGCTCAGCTCGCTGCCGCGCCCCTTGGCAGAGCCGGGGGGGGGGGGGCTCGAAACCGGCGGGGGTCCGGCTCGGGGCCTGCTACAGGGTTGCCAGAGCATGAGCTCGAGGGTCCGACAGGGGGTGTGCCGGGGCGGCAGACGGGCGGGCGCGGCGACAAGGTGGGCCAGGGCTACCGCTTCAGCTCGGTCGGCAGCCGCTTCAAGCGCCAGCTGGGCGAGCTCATGGAGGCGCTGCACCGCATGGAGCCGCACTACATCCGCTGCATCAAGCCCAACTCGTTCAACAGGCGCGCGCGCGCGCGCGCCCCTGCGCGTACGGCACAGGCCGTGGGAGTCGGCCGGTCCCTGCTTGGCACCCACCGCCTGATGCGTTCTGTCAGAGTTGATGCTGCGCAAACGGGGCGACAGCGTGCTGGCGGTCGTACGCACGAAGTATACCTACCCTAAGCCAAACCCCGCACAGGCCGAGCGTCTTCGAGCCGGGCAACGTGCTGCACCAGCTGTGCTGCGGCGGCGTGCTGGAGGCCGTGCGCATTGGCGTGCAAGAACCTGCACCAACCCCAGCCCCGCGCAGGCCGAGCGACTTTGAGCCGGGCAACGTGCTGCACCAGCTGCGCTGCGGCGGCGTGCTGGAGGCCGTGCGCATCTCCTGCGCCGGCTTCCCCACCAAGCTGCCCTTCGAGGACTTTGTGGACCACTTCTGGAATCTGGTCCCCGAGCTGCTGGCGCGCCCGGAGCTGGACGACGCGGCGCTCGCGCGCGCGATCGCGGCCAAGGCGCACCTCACCGGCTACCAGGCCGGCAAGACCAAGGCGCGCGGCCGCGTCGCGGCGCCGCGCGTGCTGTGCGCGTGCTGGGCTTGGGAGCCCACACTTGTTCGAGAGCAAGCGCCTGCACATTTACAGTGCGGGAAAGCGCGTGCCTGCCAGTGAACCAATTCACGGCTCGGGTGTCTGAACGAGGGGCTCTGCACGTTGCTGTGCACCCGGCGGCCAGCAGCCTGGTTACCCCCTAGCGAAGCAACTGCATCAACCATGGCACCTGCTGCCTTGCTCAACTGCTGCCCAGCACACACGCCTGCTCGCAGCATTGCCTGCGAGCGTGCAGCGAGCCGCCGAGAGCAGGAGGAATACGAAGTGCTTCTGTCGCTCCCCCACATGAGCGCTGCATTCCAGCGGGTGTAGAGTAGGGTTATTTATACATAGAACCCTGACCTCCCTATCATGTGTTGGCCGCGCAGATCTTCCTGCGGGCGGGCCAGATGGCGGCGCTGGACAAGCTGCGCACCGAGCTGCTCAACCGCAGCGCCGTCACGCTGCAGCGCCACGCGCGCGGCTTTGTGCTGCGCCGGCGGTACGCGCGCGCGCGCCGCGCCGCGCTCACCCTGCAGGCGCGCCCGCCCGCCAGGTCACTGAGCCTCGCTCAGACATGCAGCCCTTACGTGCTACTCCTGTTCAGGTTTCAAGCTTGTAAATGGAAAAGGCGACCGTGTGCGTGCCGTGAAGGAGCATGCACCGGCGTGCTGCCTGTGCATGCCGCCTTGCTACGCCCGGCCGGTCAGGCCCTGTGGCAGGCAGTGCACTGCAGAGACGATGGCCGCGGGCCTGCGCAGGCGGGCGCGCGCGGCATGGCGGCGCGCGCGCTGGTGCGGCGCATGCGCGGCGTGGCGGCCGCGGTGCGGCTGCAGGCGGCCTGGCGGCGGCACGCCGCGCGCGCGCGCTTC
>JAABUV010000516.1_pt1 | contig 58301 bp, 49 predicted proteins | sample 5559971 | NCBI WGS metagenome assembly JAABUV01 (sample SAMN10711881, study PRJNA513362) | rock metagenome | isolation source: Antarctica rocks | place: Antarctica: Victoria Land, Knobhead nord | collected 2015-12-19 | reverse complement strand
ACGAATCGAAGACGAGAATGTATTTTATCTTTCAGATCAGCGATCAGTTGCTTCTCGTGATAGTCTAGATAGAAAGATAGACGTTGAAACTGAGTATAGAATTCACTGAATTTCTTGAATTCTTGAACCAAGTTGTAGTATTCTCTACGAAAGTTGACTTTCTTATTCGAATCATCGAACAACTGAGCTAGCTCTTTCAAAAGATCGTCGACGATCTTATAGAGATTGACACAGTCACGTTCGCGTCTAGCTTGAGTGATCTCAGCTGCGTCATTGAATAATCTAGAATGTATATAGCTCAATTTGACTCGTTCATTAAAAAAGAGATCGACGTTGATCTCTAGTTTATCCTGAATTTTTCCGTATCAGTTCTTTCAAGTAGAATTCTTTTCATCAGTAAACAGCGAAGAATCAGGTATTTTTTGAGATCTAGAACGCTCAGAGTAGGTGAAATCAGAAGAAGTGTTTTCTTTAGCTTGAAGTCTAGTCTTCAACTCTTTGATTTCGTCTTCTTGTTGTTTATCTAACTTGTAGAGTTGATCTGTTTCTTCATCAAGAGCTAGACTTCGAGCCTTTCAGATTTCGTAGAACACGAAGAATATTATCGTTTCAGCGAATGATTCATCATCTTCATGAATGAATGATGCAGCACTTGATGATTTCGTTCGTGATTTCGATGAATCAGCATCAGAGATTTGAGAGAAACGATTTCGAAATTCTTCGAAACGCTCTTCAGTAGACGAACGACTAGACATGATGAGGTTTGTTTGAAAGAGAGTCGAACGAATGATGATGTTCGATGATTTGAAAAAGAAAGACGTATAGAGTGATGTTTAATCTTCAACAAAGAAGATGAGATTTGTTTGTTGATTGATTTGATTGATTCTCTAGCAAACAACGAAGATTTTTTATCGTTGAATCTATCGATCGATTTGATTCTTGAGCAATTCACGAAGATTCTTTATCGTGATTCTCGTAATTGAGTGAACTTTGCGTACTTAATGAGCAATAAGTAGTCTAGCAATTCAAACAGTCTCGTCGTTGATTCTATTCAACTCTCTAGTGTTGTTCTATCTTTCGATTATCGTCGATCATCAGATAAATGAATTTCTTTAGACTCGTTCTGTCTAGACGAGTATGTTGAATGAGTAATGAGATCAGTATCATGTGATTAACGAATTCTTAATATAATGTCAGAATCGTGCCTAGATGATACAATCAATGAAGGTCAGAATTGATAGTGCTTGATCTTTAGAAATAGCTATAACTGAATATTAAGAATACAGAAGAAGATTGATACAAAAGCTTCTATTTATGTAATGTTCAGAGACTGCGCTAGGTCTGAAAGAAATGTGTTTGTGACACGAAAAGAATGTGATGTAGATGAACAAGATGTTGATGAAAGAAAAGAGTGTTGAGAAAGAAAAAGAGTGTTGAGTCATATCTGAGTCATATCTGAGTCATATCTGAGTCATATCTGAGTCAAACCTGACTAGCTTGCTGATTAGCTCTAATCATTACGCAGAGAACTCGCTAGCGTTCACTGCAAATTGATTAAAGCTTCAGTCTTGTTCAGTCTTGATACGCTCGTAACAATTAATAATGTTAACAACATTCTTTTCATCATTGCATAAGTGTTTCGATCTTACATCTCTGTTTTCTTGTGATGAATCAACGTCGCTTGCAATCATCTTTGAATCAGCATTACTGCAATTCATGCAATTCATTGTCATTCAATTATCTTCTAAATTCACTTTATCTTGTTTGTAATGCTCTTTTTCAAAATTTGTGATGCATGCGTTGTGATTATTTCAAAGATTATTATTAAAAGTTAAATTGAAAATCAGATTTAAATACTAAATTAACTTTGTAACTCTGTCAAGACATTGTTTAAACTGCATCATGTTTTCAACTTAATATATCATGAAATGTATCATGTTTAACTTAATAATGTTTGACGAATTAAGTAATTACTTAAAATATCATATTATCATATTACTTTTATAAACTTTATTTATTCATTTAGTAAATTAAGTTTTAACAGTTTTAATTATTTTAAATTTTATTTAAAAATGATGATTTAATATTTAAGCATGATAACAGAAATGCAATTTGTAATGATCAAGTTTACTAAATGTAAACAGTAAACTGATCATTAAGTTGAGTTTTGAGTTGATATTTTGAATTGCTCACATTTTCAACTCAATTTGAGTTGAATCTGTTATGAGTCTGCATAGAGCGAATCATATGAGTGTATTCTAACTAAAAGTTCAAAGCTAAAGAAGAAAGAAGATGAAACACGTCAAGAGTCTTATATTCATGAAGACGCGCTAGATCACTAGCGTGTCAACATCAGCTCTGTACTAGTCTATGATAGTCTAACACGAACTATGTTAGACTAATTCAGAGTAACGAGACACGCTCGCAACATTATCTCTTCTCTTTATCTAGCAATGTTCTCATTGCTGCAGTTTAGTTGATCTTTCTTGAGTTGATTTCTATCTTGACTTGTTTAAATAACGTTCATGAAAGTCATTTATGATCTTCGAGCATTCTTTGAATTCACTTTCATCGACGTTGTATCAATGTAAATCAACATCGTACTCTTTTCAATTGACACGATATTGTAGTCGTTTATCTCGTTCGTAATGTCTGAAGTTCAATATGTTCTTCACTTTTCATTCATCTTCGTCTTCAATCACTATAGAATCAGACGACTCATTTCATTGTTCTTTCAGAGAGTTCTTTGAATTCAGTTGCAGCAGATTTGATGCAAACTTCGAATGAATCTTCATTGTCGATGACAGTTTCAGTCAATATGCATGTTCAATCTCGATCAGAATCTTGAAGAGTTCTAGCATCTTATCATTCAGCTTCTTTAATGATCTTAAGATCATAATGTTTCTAGAATTCAAAAACATCATGTCATCTATCTTGTAAATCATTTTCTTTCAATGCTTGTTAATCTATTTCTTCATTGTGATTCTGACTCTTGCTAATGCTTGCTTGATCAATGCTAGTGATCATTTCATGTGTTCAAATATATTCTCTGCTTTGCTCACTTCAATTCTAGCTCGAGTGATTTCATATTCAGTTGAGTTCGAATCGAAGCTCATACAAGAGTGAAAGTTCTTATTCAGAAAGAATGTTGACTGTTCAATTGATGACGAAATAGCATTGTTATCGACGAATTCAGTCATAGATAATCAAGCGAACCAATCGTCTTGCATATACGAGCAATAGCTTCGTAAATATCATTTCACATTCTGATTCGCTCTTTCTGTCTGATCATTGATTTGCAAATGATAGTCGATGAATAGTTTCATCTTGATGTCGAGTCTCAGGCAAAGAGACGTTCAGACAATCGATATGAATTGAGAATCATGATCAAATACTATTGATCTCGATAGTTCATGAGTTCTGAAGACTCATAACAACAGCAGCTTAACTGTTTGTTCTGCGAAGATTTCTTCGTCATCTGATCAACATGATATATAGTGTCGTTTCTTAGACAATCGATCTATGACTGTCAGAATCGCGTTGCTTTCATCACTTTCTGATAGATTGATAATGAAGTTCAAGAATATGTTCTGTCATCATTGTTTGAATATGAGCAATGACTTCAGCAGTTCATTGATTCGATCTTTTGATGCTTTTGATCTACGATAAACGTAACAGTTTCAAATGTAACGTTTGATCGTTGTTCTCATCTTCGATCAGCAATATGATCATCTCAACAAGTCTAATGTTCGATTCATGTCAGAATGATCATTGATCAAAAGATCATGTGCTTCTCTTATTAATCAAGTGATTATTGACTGAAAAATTCATAGTCTATCATCTTTTCAGAGTACTTTATCAAGTACTCTGCAGTTGTTCAGATCAATATCTTGACAAGTTCTTCTGTTTTGTTTCATGACTATTCAAATATCGAAGCATAGTTGATCTGTTTAATTTTCAACTATAATCTGATTCTGAATAAAAATCATCTCTTCGATCAAATTTTGATTAGCTTTTGATTTGAGTTTCAAATCTGAGTCAGATTCTGAGTCAGATCTGAGCAAGATCTGAGTCAAATCTTAATCAGCTTTCTGATCATTTTCTTGATCAGCTTCTATTGACTGCAGTTCAAATTTGCCTTCAAGCAATAGCATCTGATGCTGATATAGCTTTCGATCATCGTTTGCTTCAACTGACTTAACGTCTGACATTCTGATCAGCGCGTCAACTTTCAAATTCTGTTTTTTCGACTGATATATGATCTTGAAGTTATATTCAGATAACTTCTCAGCTCATTTAGCTTGTCATCTGATCAGTTCTTTGATGATCATGAAGTACTTCAAATTCAGATGATTGATGAAGATCTTGATTGAAATATTCATACATTTCAATTTGAGTCATCAATGTTTCAAACAGCGAATAATAATCAGCAGTTCTTTGTCATAGATCTCGTAGTTGCATTCTGCGAAAATCATGTTCTTGCTATAGAAGATCACTGAATGTAAGATGTCTTCATCGTCATATTGAGACAATACTTCGTCGTTCACATAGTTCAAGAAGTTTGTTTTCAGAATAGCTTCTTTAGTCGAGTTGAAATGCTTCAGAACGAAGACTGTCATCATCTGTTGCTTTAGTTCTTCAAAGATCATCTGACAGATCTTTGTTCATTCAAAAAGATGATCTTTTCAAGTCAACTTTATTATGAGTTGAATGATCTTTGAGAAGTTCTTTATGAATCATCGATAGAAATTGCAGAAGTCAATGAAGATTTGCACATGAGTCAATGATCGCGACACTTCTCAGTTTCGAATCACATCTACTTTTCAAGAGTTCATTCATAAATCATTGATAGATATCAGTAGTTCAAGAAACGAGATTTTCTGAATCTTGAATTCACACTTGTCAATATCTATCTGCAGATTGACTTCATGAAGCTTGTCTAGCACTTCTTTCACATGAGTTCTATGTTCTTTCAAGATCTTGCTGTAGATGAGAATATCATTCAAATATGTCTGACAGAATTTATGTAGATAGTTGAACAACACATCGTTGATATAGTGCTGAAAGAACGTGAGTTCATTGATTAATTCAAAGAGCATTACTCTATACTTGTAGACGTCAAAGAAAGTAACAAAAGTAGTTAAATCTTTGCTTTCTGAACTCATGCGCAGTTTATTGAACGTGATGATAATGTTGAGTCAAGTCAGATACTTACTGTCTTGAATTTGAGCTAGTACTTTGTCTATCAAGAGTATTGAATAACGATTTCTTTTAATCAGAGCATTCAGTTTTTGATAGTTCACGCAAAAGCGAAGACTGTCATCTTTCTTTTTGACAAATAGTATTGACGAAGCAAAAGAAGCTTTGCTGAGTGTGATGAACTTCTTCTTCAAATTCTCTTCTAGATACTCTTTGATCTTCTGCAACTTGTAGCTCGACATAAGATACAATTGACTTCTAGAAGATTGATTCTCATCTTCTAATTCAATCTTATGATCGTATGATCGATGCAAGAGCAACTGCGTTGTCTTTTCTCTATCAAAAACATTCAGAAAGTCGTGATAAACTATCAAAAGCTTCTTCTTCAGTTCATTTAATGACATGACAGAGATCATTTCATTCAGTTCTGCGAAATCTTCAACTGAGCTAAGCGCTTTGTTGATTTCACTAATGATCAAGAAGAAGATCTTGATCTTCTTATTCTTGACTAGAGTTCAATACGCAGCGACTTCAATCATAGCAATATTGATGAACTCTTCTTTCTTAGTAGACTGAATGAGTCGAGAATGATCGAGATCAACTTGAGTGCTTTGCTTTCATCTGAGTATAGATTCAATGAATCAAACAGATTCAATGAATCAAACAGATTCAATGAATCGATTTACTGATTTCTGATTCGTGAGTCTCTTCAAGATGATCGTTGATGTAACAATCAAGTTCAAGTTCTTTCGTTTCATTTTGCAGATCTCGCTTGACTCAGATCTGTGAAATGCTGATTGACTGCTTGCTTTTGAAACGACAGATTTCAATGTTCGAATATTCAATGATGATATTAATCGATTGTTTGCAGAATCTATCAAAATTTGATTTCTTTTCAATCAAAGATTTTCAATGATTATCTTGTGCTGATCTAGACAAGTTATCAATAGAAACATCATTTCATTCTTGTGTTCTTGAATCATGATCGATGTATACAGAGTGTGTGTAATCGACTTTCGATCAGAAATTTCATCATACAATCAAATCAACTTTGATTTTGACAGCGATATTGACTGAATATCAAAGCGTTCACATAACTCTGACATCAAAGATTCATCGATGAAAGTCATGTCAGTGACTTCAGTATCTATCAGAGCGAAAGATCTGAATATCTTTTCTAGACTACTCAAGATGACGTCAACAGTGAACGACTTAAAATCAAATGAATCATTAGACATGCTGATGAAACAGAATATGAGTATATCGCTCTCAGTCACTACTTTGACGAAAGCAGATCATTTTTCAAATTCGTAGCGATCTCATGCACTTGAGTCGTCTCAAAACAATTATATGCTCTATGTTCTAATTTCTTGCATTTGAAGCAGAGTTCTTTCTTAAACAACTCTTTCTGAATAGAGTTAAGATTCAATCTTCTGAGTTTCTTTCATGAAGAGACTGATGACGTGAGTTGAGCAGTCAATGTGCTAGAGACAGAGCGAGCAGCTTGAGTCGTTGATGCTTTGACGACTGATCGAGCGTTCAATTCAGTTAATCTAACATTGACTTGCATGCAGATGTTGATAAACTCATTCAAATCTATGATTCATTCATTGAGCGTTGCTCGTTGAAGATTTGAGCTGATCTTGTGCTGAAAATCATTTAGTAAAGTCTCGTTATTGTATTCTAGTTCTGCACTAAATCTCTGAAATTTCATTCAAATTTCATGAAAGAAAATCTTGTTCTGATACAGCTTCAAGTACTGTTGTTGAGTCGTGTGATGATGATTAAGATCGTCGTACATCTTATTAATCATTGATAGTACTTCTTCGACTTCTAGAAACGAGTTCAAGAAGGTATTTTGCATGCAAGATGCAATATGTTTGATCGCAGCTTCACTGACTCAACTTTCGATGTACGTAATCTTCAACTCTTCAATAGAAAAGTGATTCTTATTTGTCTTCAGCTTGTTTCACATTCAAGACAGTCAATTGTCTACATTCTGCGTCGAATCTTCAAACAAAGATGAATTCAATAACTTGATCAATTTCGAGAAATAATCTTCAGAAATTGAAGTGCTTTGTCGACTTGATGCAACTTTTAAATGATGTATAATCACGTTCTTGTCTTTATTCTCTTTCTGCAGATGCGTCTGCGTAATCTTCAACGTGATATTTATCTCGTTGACATCTTCTAACATCTGAATCATGTCATTGTGAATCTTGATTTCAATGTCGTGCTGTTGACATATGTACTTGATAAAGATAACAATGTCGTTAGCTTCATGAGCGTTTATTCAAGCATTCAGTTCAGTGTTGATGCTGATCTTGATCATTTCGTGATCAAAGAGCAACGCGTTCGTGTTCTCTTTTTCTGTATTCAACGACGCATTCGTGTCTTCTTCTTCTGATGCTGCTCGATTCTGTGATAGAAGTGATTCTCTTCTAACATTTTGAAAGTCGTAGTGAGCAATGCTCACTGATTCTGATTCTGTGCTTCTAGTCATTGTATGAATAGAAAACTGCTGATTGAAATTCTGATGTTACTCTATTGAACTTTCTGAGTTCAAGCAACGAGTAATACTCTATCAAACTTTCTGAGTTCAAGTATTGCTGAAATTTCTGATTTCTGATGACGAGCTCAATAAAGAGTTAATCAAGAGCAACGCGTTCATGTTCTTTAATTCTGATTCTATCGAAATTTCTGATTTCGAATCAAGATTCTTCTTTAGAAATTTCTGATTTCTATCAAGCTTTCTGAGTTCGAGTTCTGATTCTGCTGTTGAAATTTCTGAGTTCGACTTCTGATTGAGTTGATTGTGTAGCTTGTTTTTGTATCGTCTACACGTTGATAGCAAGATTAATGAGCTTTGAACTAATGTTATGAGTTTGCATAGAGCGAATCATATGAGTGTATTCTAACTAGAAGTTCAAAGCTAAAGATGAAAGAAGATGAAACACGTCGAGAATTTTATACTCACAAAGACGCGCTAGGTCACTAGCGTGTCAACATCAGCTCTGTACTAGTCTATGATAGTTTAACACGAACTATGTTAGACTAATTCAGAGTAACGAGGCACGCTCGCAACAGAATCACGCATATTTTCAACTCAACATGACTTAACTCAACTGTGAATTGAGTCAATTTAACTCGACTTGTCAAGAACTTAAGCTTGATGTCAAAAGAACTAAATATAGAAATTTTTTTAACTTTTACATTATCTTTTTGCATTATCTTTTTGATAGAAAGTCATGAAGAGAAAACATGAAGATCATTTGATAGAAAGTCATGAAGAGAAAACATGAAGATCATTTGATAGAAAGTCATGAAGAGAAAACATAAAGATCATTTGATAGAAAGTCATAAAGAGAAACATAAAGAGAAACATAAAGAGAAACATAAAGAGAAACATAAAGAAAAACATGAAGATCATTTGATAAAGAGTCATAATGAGAAAACATGAAGATCATTTGACTTTGATAAAGAGTCATGACAGAAAAACATGATAGAAAGTCATGAAGAGAAATCATGTAAACTGTTCAATTAAACTATTTACATTTATTTAATATCTTGTTGAATCAAATTGAGTTTTTGAGTCAAGTTGTTGAATTAAGCTTTTCAACTTGATTCAAGTTGTTAAGTTCAACTTCTCAACTCAATTCAACATTTTTTCAAAAAAAATTCAACTCAATTTGATACTTTTTAAGTTGAATACTCGACTCAACATGATCAGTTTAACTAAATGAATAAACAAAATTTATAAAAGTGATATTAAATTGATTGTTAAGTTAAGTTTCAATAGACTGATCATTGAGTCAAGTTTTGAGTTGACATTTTGAACTTGAATCGAGATTGAGTCAAATTGCTAACATTTTCAACTCGACTCAAGTCAAATTGCTCATATTTTCAATTTGATGCAACTCAACTCAACTGAGAATTGAATCAATTTAACTTGATTCATCAAGAATTCAAGCATAACGTCAAGAGAGCTAAATATAGAAAGTTTTTCGATTTTTGACTTTTGCATTATCTTTTTGCATTATCTTTTAATAGAAAGTCATAAAGAGAAACATGAAGATCATTTGATAGAGAATCATGATGAGAAACATGAAGAAGAACATGAAGAAGAACATGAAGAAGAACATGAAGAAAAAACATGAAGATCGTTTGATTTTGATAGAGAATCATGACGAGAAAACATGGTAGAAAGTCATGAAGAGAATCATGAAGACTGTTTGATCAAGCTATTTACATTTATCTAATATTTTGTTGAATTGAATCGAATTTTTGAATCGAGTTATCGAGTCAAGCTTCTCAACTCGACTTAAGTTCTTGAGTTCAACTTCTCAATTTGACTCGACACTTTTTCAAAAAAATTTCAATTCAACTTGACACTTTTCGAGTCGAGTACTTGACTCAAACTCAAGTACTCAACTTGACGTGATCAGTTTAAGTTTCAAGTTGACATTTTGAACTTGAATTGATATTGAGTCAAATTGCTTACATTTTCAACTTGATTCAAGTCAAATTGCTCATATTTTCAACTTGATGTGACTCGACTCAACTGAAAATTGAGTCAACTCGACTTGATTCATCAAGAACTCAAGCTTAATGTCAAGAGAGTTAAATATAAAAAAATTTCCGGTTTTTTGCTTTTGCATTATCTTTTTGATAGAAAGTCATGAAGAAGAACATAAAAAGAAATATGAAGAAAAACATGAAGAAAAACATGAAGAGAAACATAAAGATCATTTGATAAAGAATCATGATGAGAAACATAAAGAGAAACATGAAGATCATTTGATAGAGAATCATGATGAAAAACATAAAAAGAAACATGAAGATCATTTGATAAAGAATCATGATGAGAAACATAAAGAGAAACATGAAGATTGTTTGATAGAAAATTATGATGAGAAACATAAAGAGAAACATAAAGAGAAACATGAAGAAAATATGAAGAGAAACATGAAGAAGAATATGAAGAGAAACAAAAAGAGAAAACATAAAGGTCGTTTGACTTTGATAGAGAGTCATGACGGAAAAACATGATAGAAAGTCATGAAGAAAAATCATGTAAACTGTTCAATCAAGTTATTTACATCTATTTAATATCTTGTTGAGTCGAATCGAGTTTTCAAGTTGAGTTGTTGAGTCAAGCTTCTCAACTCAACTTGAGTTGTTGAATTCAACTTCTTAATTCAATTCAACACTTTTTCAAAAAAATTTCAATTCAACTCAACACTTTTCAAGTCAAGTATTCAACTTGAACTCAAGTACTCAACTTGACATGATCAGTCTAAGTGATATGACAATGTGATATTCTAAGCAGATACAGAATGAGTATATATTATGATAAAGTTAATTATTAAGAAGTTCTTGATAACTCAAGAAAATCAATCAACTATAAAAAGTTTGTTAAACATTGTTAAGTTGAACATGACATAATTCATGATATATTAAGTTGAAAATATGATGTGATTTAAATGATGTCTTGACAGAGTTACAGAGTTTCAGAGTTAATTCAGATTTGATCTTCAACTTAGTCTTTGATTCTAGTCTTTGATTTAATTTATATGTATCAATTTATCATGATAATTATCTTTTTTTTAAGTGAATTCATTCTCAATCTTAATAATTAATGTCTTGATTTATCTTGATAAATGATGATGTATACTCATGATTTCACTTTAGAAACTCTTGATAAAAATCTTCAAATCTTCATGAAAAAACAAGAAAAAGAAAATTTTTTGATTGAATGATGATTCATCTTCAATTATAATGCATGTAAATGACATTATAAATAGTATATATGATGTGTAGTTGATGTAAATGACAGCAATAATGATGTATAAACATTGTTTATCTTTTAATTAAATTGTGTTGTTGAAATAATAAAGTGTAAACAAGAATGAATAATAATCATTGTTTTGTTTATCATTCTTTTAGTTTCTTTCAATCTTCATCTTCTTTTCATTTCATCTTCATTCTGTATCAAAGTTCTTTTTCATAACTTTAATAAAGAATTGCTTGTACAAATAATTACATTAGTATTTACTTGAAAAATTCTGTTTCAAGTATTAAAATGACATACGCTTGATTTTCAATGATTTCAAAGATGCAAAAGATTAACAAAGTTGATGATAAAGCTGATGACAAAGCTGATGATGTAAGCAAAATATGCAATGCTTATTCTGAATTTCTTTAATTGAGACTGCAATTTAACAATCATAAATCATTGTAAAAAAGTCTGTTTCTTGATGTTCTTGCAATCATGTAACATCATCTTCTGTTTCAAAACTCATTATATTCATGAATTTTGACTTTTGAGAATGATTTTGATGTCTTTGATAAAGAAATGAGTGACAAAATGAGTTCTGACACTTTCTCAGCATCAGAATTCTTACTCAACTCATTTTAAACTTCTAGTAATAAAAGAATAATAAGTTGTGTTAAAGATCAGTATAAAGTGAGTCATATGAATGTCATTTAACTAGTAAATAAATGCTAAGAAAGAAAAGTATCTACAGAAAAGAACTTGCAAATTATATGTATGTTTCTGATCTCTGTGCTAAGCTTGAAAGAGTTGACATCTTACACAGATGATGTAGAGACTCGGTGATATCATCTTTAGCTCAGATATTCACTAAGCTTGATTTAGTTGATCAAGACTGAGATTGAGACTGAGCAAGCTTTAATTAATATGCAATCAACATGCTAAAGTTGATTGTATATTGATTAAAGTTAAACTAGGTCAGAATCATAATATTATTTTCTTTCTTCAACTGTTCATGTTCACATGAATGTATTTTCTTAGTGCGCTTGATTAAAATATTGAGTGTGAAAGTCATTAACAACATTCTGAGCATTCATGAATTCATCGTCATAAATGTTATATCAGTTAAGATCATTGTCATAGTTCTTTCATTTTACTTGATATTGAAGTTGTTTTCAATATCATCAAGAGTTCAGAATATCATCAATCTTTCATTCATTCTTATCATTTATCATAATTGATTTCAAAGAATCATTCTTTTGATCAGGTAAAAAGTCATCAATGACAAGATGAAAAAGTTCAAAATGAAATACATCATGAATATACATAGTTTCTGATAGTTTCAATTTATATGAAAAGTCAACAGAGTTAAGCATGTTCAATGAACTAAGCATTTTGTCATTCAGCTTTTTAAATGATCTCGCTGTGACTATGTTTCTTTCATTTAGAAATATCTTTGATTCAATCTCATAATTAATCTTTTTTCTATGCTTATTAACTTGTTTCATTATTTGCTCTTATGTCTTGACAAGAGTCTTGTGAGCGAATATCAATGTTTTGTTTATATGTTCAAATATATTCTTGATTCTGATGATCTGCAGACGCTCGCAAGTATTTTCATACTTAATGATGTCAAAATTGAAGCTCATATGAGAATGAAAATTCTTGTTTAAAAAGAATGAAATCAAGAAAATAACTGAAAACATGATGTTATTGTTGATAAACTTGATCATGAATAATCATTTAAATCAGTCATTCTGCATGTACAAGCAGAAGAAATGAAAATATTTCTCAACATTCTGATTTACTTATTTGCTCTGATCATTGATCTGTAAGTGATAAACTGTGAATAATTGAAGAGAAATGTTTAATCATTTGCAAAGTGTGATAATTGAGTCTACTAGATGAATAGACGAGATTTATAAAAATGATATGACAATGTGATATTCTAAGCAGACACAGAATGAGTATATATTATGATAAAGCTAATTATTAAGAAGTTCTTGATAACTTGAAAAGATCAATCGACTATAGAAAGTTTGTCAAGCATTGTCAAGTTGAGCACGACATAATTCATGACATATTAAGTCGAAGATATGATGTAGTTTAAATGATGTCTTGACAAAGTCATAAAGTTTCAAAGTCAATTCAGATCTGATCTTTGACTCAGTTTCTGACTTTAGTCTTTGATTTAATTTCTATGAGTCAATTCATCATGACAATTGTCTTCTTTTCTAAGTGAGTTCATTCTTGATCTCAATAATTAATGTCTTTGTTTATTCTGATAAACAATGATGCGCACTCATTCATTCGCTCTAGAAGCTTTCAATAAAAATCTTCAAATCTTTGTGAGAAAACAAGAAAAAGAGAAACTTTCAATTGAATGATGATTCATCTTCAATTATAATGTGTATAAATGACATTATAAATAGTATATGTGATGTATAGTTGATGTAGATGACAGCAATGATGACGTGTAGATAACGCATAAACATTGTTTATTAAACTGATCGCGTTCAGTCGAGTCATTGAGATCGAGTCGAGTTTTCGACTCGTTAAGACTCAATTCAAGTCAGAATTCTTGACTTGAGTATTTGAGTTGAGTTGAGATGTTCGACTTGAATATTCAAGTCGAGTCAGAGAATTGAAATCAAGTATCGACTTGAAATTCTCGACTTGACTCGTCAAAACATGAAGATAGATAGATAAATATTCTATTATAGCTCTTTATCATAGCTTTCTATCATGTTTTTCTATCATAGCTTTTCTTCATGACTCTCTTTCATGACTTTCTTTCATGACTCTTCTTCATGACTCTTCTTCATGACTTCTCTTCATGACTCTCTATCAAACAGTCTTCATAGTTTCTTGTCATGACTTTTTATCATAGCTCTCTATCATAGCTCTCTATCAAAGCTCTCTATCAAATAATCTTCATGTTTCTCTTCATGTTTTTCTTTATGTTTTTCTTCATGTTTCTCTTTATGACTTTCTATCAAAAAGATAATGCAAAAAGATAATGCAAAGGCGAAAAACCGGAAAGATTTCTATATTTAACTCTTTTGACGTCATATTCGATTGCTTGACGAGTCAAGTCAAGAACTTGAATCAAAGTCTGACTCAAGATCAATATTAAGTCGAGTCAGAAGATTCAACTTGAGTATTCAAGTTGAGTCAGAAGATTCGACTTGAGTAATTGAGTTGAGTCAGAATGTAGATATGAAAACTTGATTCAACAATCAGTCTATTGTTTATCTTTTGAGTAAATGATGTTGTTAAGATGATAAAGCATAAACAAGAGTGAATAATAATTGTTGATTTGTTTATCGCTTTTTCGGTTTTTCTCAACTTCTCACTTTCTTCAACTTCATCTTTTTTCAATCATGATCATATTTTTATCATTGTATAATTACTTTTGACAAACTTTGAGTATATTTATATCATAAAAGTAAGAGATCTAAATCATGAATTATGAACATACAGCGATGCTCAAAGAGAGTCGTAAGATGATAAAGTCAACTGATGATCAAGTTAAGATCATTATGAAAGTAAGTGATGTTACAACTTGAGATTTCACGACTATTATTGTAACTAACAGTATCATAAGTCTGTTTAAAAGACATTGATCAAATTTGATGATCATAATGCTGCTGATGCTGAATCACTCATGATGATGCAAATGTCATCAAATTTTGATTGAAAGCTCATCACTTCTACTATTCAAACTTTCAAGTATGTCTCAACTATCAAAAAAGAAATTCAAAAGATGATGAAAGAAGAAATGATTACTGATGCTTTGTCAATGATCTTGTTGAATTCATAGACTTCGCGAAATTGAAAAATGATGATGAGATTCATTTATTTCACTTCTTGATGTCATTACTGATGCTTTTCAGCTGTCAATTGTGAAAATAAGCGAAAGAAGCATTGCTGATCTCAAAACTTTAAATAAAGTAATTTGTATAAAGTGTGCTTAAGTTCTACACATCGAGAATAAAGCATCACTATGTGATGTCATCTTTCAGAAAAAGATAATGTACAAAAAGTATGCTCATTATGCAAATAATGAAGATTTTTGTATTGCAATGAATATACTTATATGATATGTCTGCTAAATGCTCATGATTCAATGTTTAAATTTTTAACATTTGCATTTTGACTGTTAATGAATTCTTTCATCTGCAGAAAATTCATGATAGTGCGATTGAAAATGAAGAAGAGAATATCATTCTGAAAACATTCACTGCTCATCAGAAAATTCTTTACAAGAAATTGATGACAACGACTCGTGTAAAGAATTGTCTTAAGAAAGTTCACAAACTCAAGTCTTTAAAGATTCAAAAGCTCATTCTTAAAGAAATGATGATTATCAATGACATTATCAGAGAAATTCTGAATGTAAAGTGCTTTGTGATATGTTCAATCTTAATTATATATTATTTTGTCAACATTTTTAATTGTTCTGATATATTTTAGTACAATCTGTTGTCTTTCAAATCTTTATCTTCACGTCTTAATGTAAATCTGATAATGAAGAAGAAGAAGAAGTCTGTGATCTTGTCTCATGTGAAAGATGTTTGATAAAGTGATGATTGCATAATGTTTGTTGTGTCGTGATGATTACGCTTTCTTGTCGAACGCGTTTAAGCATCTTTGCGCTTTTTTCTTCTGTTTATTGATTTACATATGTGATCACTTCATTAAAGAGTGAAACTATCATAATACAGTGATTCTTCTTTTCTAATAATGAGTTTATGCTTGAAAATGAGTGATTATACTTTTCGCTTACGTTTCAGCCTTGTTTTGAAAGCTTCTATAAGCTTCAAGACATCTTTCATATCTTCGCTCAATATTCATTGATTATATTCAATGAAATATTCTTTTCATTGTATCTTATAATATAAGATTTTCTTTCTTTTTCGCTTCTATAAAATCTTTTCTATCTTTCATTCTTGCTCATCATCAATGTCAAAATCATGTTTAAATGATACAATCAATGAAGATCAGAGTTGATAGTGCTTGATCTTTAAAGATAGCTATAACTGAATATTAAGAATACAGAAGAAGATTGATACAAAAGCTTTTATTTATGTAATGTTCAAAGACTATGCTAGGCTTGAAAGAAATGTGTTTGTGACACAAGAAGAGTGTGATGTAGATGAACAAGATGTTGATGAAAGAAAAGAATGTTGAGAAAGAAAAAAAAGATTAAGTCATATCTGAGTCATATTTGAGTCAAACCTGACTAGCTCATTGATTAAAGCTTCAGTCTTGTTCAGTCTTATCAGTCTTAATACGCTCATAACATTACTTTCTTCTTCAAAAATTCATGTTCGCATGAATGTAGTTCATTTGCTCGCTTTTGTTGATAGTTATTTCGATATTTAGCACGATTTGTTTGAATATAACTTATGAAATTCGTTCAAAACTTTCTCTGAGTCATTGAATTTCTCTTTATCGACATAGTATCATTCATCGTTTCTATCTAGATCTGTTTCTTTGACTTTGTACTGTACTCGATCTCGATAGCATCTGAAGTTCAATATATTATTTATCTTTCAGTGTTCATTGTTTTTGATAGTGATTGATCTGAGTGATTCTGAATGCTGTTCTGATAAAGAGTCTTCTGAATATGATTGCAGTAGCTTCGAGCTGAACATCGAATGCAGATGCTTCATGCTGACTGATAGATGAAAATGATAGAAGATATTCACTTTGACAGTGATTTGATAAAGATTTAGCTGTTTGTCTTTCAAATCTTTGCAGAGTCTCGTTGTCTTGACATTTCTGAAAGATAGTCAAACTCAGTCATTTGCTTTATAGATGATGTCTCATTTATGTTTATTGATCTGAACTTTGATGATCAGCTTCATCTTTTTCAATTATTAATGATCGAAGTTCAGTAACTCTTTCATTCAAATGACAATATCATTTGCTTTTCTAGCTTCAAGTCGTTCACAAGTTGTTTTATAGTCAATCATATCTGAATCAAAACTCATTCAAGAGTGAAATTCTTTATTGAAGTAGAAGAAAATCATTGAAGTGATTGAGAAGATATTGAAATTGTTGCTGAATTTCATCATAGATATTTATTTGACTCAGTCGTTCTGCATGTAATTGCAGTAAATTCTAAGTTCGCGTTCAACGTCTTGATTGACTTGTTTTGATTGATCGTTGATCTCAGAATAATAGACTGTAAATAAACTAGCTGTGATTCTCAATCATTTGCAAAGACTTTTTTATATAATCATTATGAATTGAGAATCTCTGTTCAAAACAATAGAACTGAATAAATCATGCAGTTGATAGACGTTTCATAGCATGATTCAAATCGTTTCTTCAACTGAGATGTCATCATTTTCTTAATGACAGAAAACATAGTGATGTTCTTTGATGAGATGACATATAATTATGCAAATGACGTTATAACTTTCTGACAGAGATAGTTCAGTGATGAAGTTCATAGCTATATCTTTTCAGCATTTCTATGAAATTGAGAGAGAATGATGAAGTTCATTGATGCTATTTCTAGAAACTTTGCTTCGCTGACAAGCATAACAGTTTCAAATGTATCATCAAATAGTAGCTTAATGATCTGATCAATAGTAGAAATGTTGAACTAGATTGATGATTTGTTTATTGTCAAGATGAAAGATTGAAGATTGATCATGCACTTCTTGTAGTAATTTCGTGTGCATGTTCTCAGAGATTCACAGTAAATCTTTTCTAAATAGAACGTCGTCAATGATTTTGCAATTCTTCAGTTTGATGACATGAAATTTGAGCTTGTTTTCGTTCATAACTTGTTTATATTTATTGCAGAGCTCATCTGTTTAATTGATCATTCATACTCGTTGATAGAGATTTGCTTTCGATTCAATAAATAGAACATTGATTCTATTGAAGATCAAAATAGTCTGAAAATAATCTTCAAGACGCTGAGCTGATTCAAAGATGTTCGCTAGAGATATTCTGATTAAAGCATCAACTTTAGTGTTCATTTTGCCTGATTTAAAGATGATCTGAAAGTTGAACTTCGATAGAATGTTCAGATAGTTGACTTGTTGTTGACTCAACTGTTTGTTTTTCATGAAGATCTTCAAAGTCTGATGATCGATGAACATCTGAATGAATAGTTCAGTGCACTTCAACTCAAATCGTCAGTGTTCAAAGCATTGAATAATGACTAGTAATTTCTTGTCATAAATGTGATAATTGATTTCAGCAAGAATCATGCTTTTGCTGTAGAAGATCATCGAATGAAAAACTTTCTCATCATCATACTGAGATAGTATTTCACCTTTTACATAGTTCAAAGCATCAATCTTCAGAATAGCTTGTTGTTTGAGATCAAAGTGACGAAGTACTGAGATCAAGCTGACTTGTTTCTTTAAATTGTCAAAGACTTGAACACAGATCTTGTTTCAAACAAAAGACGTGTTTTTTCTAATCAATTAAGTGAATGATTTGACTAGCTTCAAGAAGTTCTTAATGAAACAATGATAAAAGTTAACAAATCTCATGAAGCTCTGAATTTCTTTTAGATTGATTGAAGTGATTCAGCTGACTATGACTGTCACTTTGCTGAGATTGATACGAAGATTTAGTTCTGATACAATGACTTCTAGAAAAACAGTCTTTTCTACATTGAATTTGCACTTTCAAATATTCATCTGCAGTTCAGCTTCGCGTAGTTGACTCAATACTAGTTTGATGTGATCTTTATGTTTCTTTCTCATTTTGCTATAAATGAGAATGTCATCTAAATAAACTTGACAAAAGTCGTTCAGAAAGTCTCATAAAACATCATTCATATATTGCTGAAAAGAGATTGATTCATTAGTCAGTTTGAATGATAGCATCTTGTATTTATATGCTTCTAAAGCAGTGATAAAAGTGATGTAATTCTTGCTATTGAGATGCATTTGAAGTTTGTTGAACGCTGATATGATGTTCAATTTAGTTAAATGCTTGCAACTCACTATTTTATCAATGATCTCATTTATCAACGATAAAGAATATCTATTTCTTTTGAAAATGACATTTAGCTTTCAATAGTTCATGCAGAATTGAAGATCTTCATTTGCTTTGAGAGTGAATAGAACGAAGAAGAAATAGAGAGTCTGACTAGAAGTGATGAATCTCTTCGACAGATTCTCGTTTAAGTACTTCTTTACTTTCAGAAGTTTAACAAAGAACATTTGATAAACTCGACAGCAAGAAGACGTTGAATCATTAATGAGTTCGATTTTATGATCATAGAAGCGATGAAAAGATAGTTTATTTAATTAAACTCGATCAAAAACATCTAGAAACTCATGATATTTCAATGACAGCTTCGCTTTAATATCTTTCAAATTCTGAGTCGTTTCATTGATTGAAGAGACGTTTAAAGCGTTCAAATTGCACTGAGTATTATACGCGATTTTTCTATTGATGTTTATCATGAATAGAGCAAAGACTTCGATCTTGTTCTTCTTTGAACAATTCAACAATGTTTTAAACAAAGCTGCATTTATGCTTTAAATCAAGAATGACTCTTTTTGAATGAATCATTTAAGCATCATAAAGATTTTAGTCTGAGTGATTGAAAAAGACGAAGTTGATCATGATCAACTTAAGTGCTTTGAATTGAGAGAAATCGAAAAAATCAAAATAGAAGTATTCAATTGATTCAAAAAAACAATGACGTCGTTTTGCATATTCAATAATATTTCGTTTTTGTTCATTTAAAACTTACTCAATATGACTTCATAATGATCAATATTAGCTATCAGCATTGATACAGTCAATTTCTTATGACTTTCAATGATGAGATTGAATAGAATTTTATGAATGATGATCTTCTTAAATATCTTTTCATCATAATCTCTTATTAGCTTCTCTTTTGTCAGTGATATATATTGAATTTTCAGTTTCTCACATACTTTATTAACTAAATTAGAATGTATGATCATATAAACGGCTGAATCACTGTCTATTAAAGAACGAAGGCTGAAAGATTGATTCTGAGAGATGAGATGAGTGTCAATTAGAAATGACTTTTCAAAGTAATTTTCTTTCGATAGAATTTCGTCTAGTTTGCACAAAGATATAATCTTTATCTTTTCAATGACTTTTGAAGAGATGACTAGTTTTTTGAATCGAAATTCGAATTGAAATTGAAGTGATCATATTCATTGTTCACTGCATTAATTCTAGTAGATTGATCGAGACACTCTTTAAAGCTATAACCTGATTTATGACATATAAAACAGTTTTCGACTAGAATATCTGCTTCTTTGATGCTAGTTAAAATCGCGTCGTGCGACTTTAGCTGATCAGACTTTGAGTGATTAACTGATTAAGTGATAACAGTTGCTTATGAAAGATAGTCTTAGAAAGATTATTGATGCATTTGATCTTGTTCTTGATCTTTTGAATGACTCACTGATCATTATTCAAATGAATCAGATAGAAACGAATTTCTTTTAGAGAATCAGATTGAACTAGTTAATCTATTCAAATAAATTGAAGACGAGAATGTATCTTATCTTTCAGATCAGCGATCAGTTGCTTCTCATGATAGTCTAAATAAAAAGATAGACGTTGAAACTGAGTATAAAATTCATTGAATTTCTTGAATTCTTGAATCAAATTGTAGTATTCTTTACAAAAGTTGACTTTCTTATTCAAATCATCAAACAACTGAGTTAACTCTTTCAAAAAATCGTCAACGATTTTATAAAGATTGACATAGTCACGTTCACATCTAGCTTGAGTAATCTCAGCTGCATCATCAAATAATTTAGAATGTATATAGTTCAATTTGACTCGTTCATTAAAAAAGAGATCAATGTTGATTTTTAGTTTATTCTGAATTTTTTCGTATCAGTTCTCTTAAGTAGAGTTCTTTTCATCAGTAAACAGTGAAGAATCAGATATTTTTTGAGATCTAGAACGCTCAAAATAGATGAAATCAGAAGAAGTGATTTCTTTAGCTTGAAGTCTAGTCTTCAACCCTTTGATTTCGTCTTCTTGTTGTTTATTTAACTCGTAGAGTTGATCTGTTTCTTCATCAAGAACTAAACTTTGAGCCTTTCAAATTTCGTAGAACATGAGAAATATTATCATTTCAACGAATGATTTGTCATCTTCATGAATGAATGATGCAGCACTTGATGATTTCATTCGTAGTTTCAATGAATCAGCATTAGAGATTTGAGAGAAACGATTTTGAAATTCTTCAAAACACTCTTTAGTAAGCGAATGCCTAGACATAATGAGATTCAATCTTCAACAAAGAAAATGAGATTTGTTTATTGATTGATTTGATTGATTCTCTAGCAAACAACGAAGATTCTTTATCATTAAATCTATCGATCGATTTGATTCTTGAGCAATTCACGAAGATTATTTATTGTGATTCTCATAATCAAGTGAACTTTACATACTTAATGAGTGATAAGTAGTCTAGCAATTCAAACAGTCTTGTCGTTGATTCTATTCAATCTTCTAATGTTGTTTTATCTTTCAATTGTCATCAATCATCAGATAAATGAATTTCTTTAAACTCGTTCTGTTTAGACGAGTATGTTGAATGAGTAATGAGATCAGTATTATGTGATTAACGAATTCTTAATATAATGTCAGAATCATGTCTAAATGATACAATCAATGAAGATCAAAGTTGATAGTGCTTGATTTTTAGAAATAGCTATAACTGAATATTAAGAATACAGAAGAAGATTGATACAAAAGCTTCTATTTATGTAATGTTCAGAGACTACGCTAGACTTGAAAGAAATGTGTTTGTGACATGAAAAGAATGTGATGTAGATGAACAAGATGTTGATGAAAGAAAAGAGTGTTGAGAAAGAAAAAAGAGATTGAGTCATATCTGAGTCATATCTGAGTCAAATCTGACTAGCTCATTAATTAAAACTTCAGTCTTGTTCAGTCTTATCAGTCTTGATACGCTTGTAACAATCAATAAGCTTGAGTACGAGATAATTGAGTATAGAGTCATCATTTAGTCTACGATTATACGACTTTAAAAGAAATACATGAAAGACAGAATGAACTCTATAAATGATTGAAAGATCAAGATAATACATCTGCTTGTCTATGAATTCTTATATACGAAAGAATTCTATCATCTTATTTGATAGCTTCTTGCTCAACTTCTTCTGCTTCAGGTTTTTTGCTGATAGCATGATTAAATTGTTGATATTAAAGAACTTAGACTTATGTTTTCAATTATAGTACTTTGTCTGAGCATTGATCATATTTTGTCATCATTTCGTCAACGTGTTTCGCATGTCTTGCAGCATTTCAACGCGTTTTTTTGCTGCTAACACTTCTTCTTTCATAGCATCGTTCTTGATATATATGTCAAAGATGAGTTTGTAATCATACATGAGTTTAAAAGAACTACAGTTCAATGAAGCATGCTTCGTCTGATGATAAATGAACTTGACTATGAATAAAAGCGTAACTCAGTCGTCTTGCTTTTTGAAACAATACACTCTTAAATAATGTTTCAATGTTTGATTCTGTCGTTCTGTTTAATCATTTGTTTGCGAATGAAAAGCAATGCTTAGTCGTCGTTTCATCTTGACATGATAGCAGATCTCTGATCAGAACGCATTGATAAATAAACTATCTTTATCGATAATTATATTATTCAATATCTCATATTTTAAAGCAATCTGCTCAAAGAACAACTCTACTAACTTTACGACAGTCAGAGTCTTCTTTGTAAACAAATAATGCATCATCTTTGTGTAGTGATTGACTATCATGAAAATCGAGTCATACATGACTTTTTTTCATTTACTAGACAACAGATTTGTTATGAAATTCATAGTGATTTCTTTTCATGAATCTGTGAGTCGAGATAACGACTTCAACTCGTCATATGATAGATGATGTTTCATTTTCATTCTCTGACAAATGTCACAAGTATTCACATACTCTTTAACATCTTTGATCATACTTTTTCAGTAATATTTGCAATCTAATAGCTCGCTGATCTTGTCAGCATCAAAGTGCTCTGCTAATAAATTATCATGATGACGTTTCAACAGCTCTTCTCTGATAGAAAAATCTTCTGAAACATACAATAATTCGTTGTACTTTATCATTTCTTAACTATTTAATGTTCAAGCTTCGATGTCACTCTTTTATATACTCATCATTTCGTCTGCTTTTAGTTTCACAGCAAATTCATCTTCTTGCTGTAAGATCTTAATGAGCTTGATTACAAATTTACTACTGAAGTTGTATATTGTTTTATGAATTATCAATACTCTGACAATTGCATGTAAAATGAGTTGTTTGCAATTAACAGTTTCAGCAACAGAATTAAGTTGTTTCTCAGTTACGTTGCAATTTCTATGAGTTGACGTTTCAACATTTGTGCTTTTCAAAATTGTTGATTTGAGTTAAGAGATTTTATCTCTTGAGAAATATACTTCATTTAAATGCATTTCTTGCATTGTTAAAGTCATGACTTTCAGCAGCATACTTCTGACATGCATTGCTGAACATGTACTTATGTTTTCACTGACATTGTGAACAAACATCTTCTCAACTTCATTAATCACTCATGTACAGTAAATTTCATTTTGCAATCTGCTTTCAGCATGTTTCACTGAATATCTTTATTCACTGACATTGTGAACGAATGTCTTCTTGACATCATTAATTATTCATGTTCATCAGTGAATTTCATTTTGCAGTCTGCTCTCAACATGTTCTGCTGAATATCTGTTCATACTTATACTGTGAATAAACATCTTCTCGACATCGTTAATCACTCGTATACAGTATAATTCTCTGATCACTATGAATATAAAGCTATTTAAGCTTTCTATTTTAGTCAGCTTTCGCTGCAGAGTGAGCAGCAAATGATTTGCAGAAATGTTCTCATTCTTATAATCAGATCATCTTGACAACATATTAATTGAGTTTGTCTTTTCTGATCTATGTGCTATTTCAAAGTTGCAAATCATCAATCTTATGATTCATCTGACTTGTTTTTCGTTTAACTTTCAAACATTCATAAAATTCTTCAAATTATTATGATCAGTCAGAACTTTAACAGTATGATAATTGTCTTTCACATAGTGTTGTCAGTGTTTAAACATTGCTACTATGATTAGAAGCTTCTGATCATGTATCTCATAATTTCTTTCAATGTTTATCATCATTCTGAATCAGAATGCAATCAAATGTCACTGATTTTCATCATTTGACTGAAACAAAATACTTGCAACTGCATAATTGAATGCATCAATCTCAATGTGTATATGTTGCTCTGAGTCAAAGTGTCTTAGTATAGATGTTCTCATAAAGACGTCGCGAAGCTGATTAAAAGCTTGTTTCACTTCATTCAATCATACAAATGAACTCATTTTTACATCTTTTACATTATCTTTCAGCAGTTCTGTTAAAGATTTTGCTATCTGAAAGTAGTGATGTATAAAACGTCGATAGAAATTGATAAACTTCAGAAAAACTTGTATTTTTCAATACATCTTCGATCTGAATCATGTTTTGATGATGTCTACTTTACTTGAGTTCATTGAAACACTCTCGATGAATATGATAAATTTTAGAAAGTTCACTTTAGTGATGAAGAATTCACACTTCTTTAAGCTAGCATATAACTTGAACTTTCTTAATCTCTCGAGAATCTGCTTCATGTAATTTATGTGATCAGTCTTCTTTATGAAGAAAATTAGAATGTCATTCAGATAAATAACATAAAAGTCATTTAAAAGTTCTGTCAAGATTTTATTAATATAAGTCTGAAAAATGACAGATGTATTAATCAAATTAAATGACATGATCATATACTTAAAGTGATCATAATGAGTACGAAACATCATCTTTCACTCATCTTCACATTGAATTCTGAGATGATGATAAACGTTCTTCAGATCTAACTTAGTGAACTGCTTGACTTTACTGAATCTGTTTAAAGTTTCACTAATTAAAGATAGCAAATGATGATTTTTGACAGTGATCTTATTAGACTGATCGCGTCAAGTTGAGTACTCAAGTTTGAGTCGAGTATTCGACTTGAAAAGTGTCGAGTCGAGTTGAAATTTTTTTGAAAAAGTGTCGAGTTGAATTGAGAAGTTGAACTCAAGAACTCGAATTGAGTTGAGAAGCTTGACTCGACAATTTGACTCAATAACTCGACTTGACTCGACAAGATATTAGATAGATGTAAATAGCTTAATTGAACAGTCTTCATCATGAAGACTTCATGATTCTCATCATGACTTTCTATTGAACACTCTTCATGATAATGCAAAAAGATAATGCACTATGAATTTATAAGATTATGAATTATGATTAGAACTTAGAAAGTAAGATAAGCGCTGTTCGCTAGTCGAACAGCTCTATTATTTTCTTTTCACTTTCATTATTCTCTTTCTTCTCACTATTGATTATTTCATATTCATCATGTTGTAGTTTCTTTTCATTCTTCTTTGCTTTATAGCACATCTCTGCATCATCGTTTTCTACTATGATGAAATCATTCAAATTAGAATTTATTGCATGTATCAAATTCTGAGTTTCTCGTTCTTTGACAGTTGAGAAAGTGACGAATTCTGTTGCAAAATTCTGAAAAACTGTCATAGAATTAGTATCATCAGTCTGCTTTAACTTCTTCAGATCATCATGATGAAGAATTCTTTGTTGAATTAAGTGAACTATAAAGATCATAAATTTTGATATTTCTTCGCTTACGTTCAACTCGTCTGTTGTCTTCTAAAATTGATATTAGTTTTTACAACTGAGAAATAATGCATATAGATAATGCATATCTTCGTTGCTTTTGAAGCAATTTTCTTCGCAGTAGTATTTGCATCTTGTGTCGCAGCAGTTATATTGAAAAGCTTTATCGTCTCAGCGATAATCTCAGCATTCGCTTTGCATCTGATTTTCAATTCAAAGCATTCGACTATAAACAGATCAGCGCTTTATCTAGTATTGCATTACTAAGATGCATTATCATGAATATCTTTGTTCTTTCGCTCTTGTTCTATCTCGTCTCTTACATTGTCTTTCATCGTTGCTTTGTCGATCTCATTCGCTTCTTTTCAAACATTGAATTGTCTTAGTTTGTGTAGTCGTTTGAATATGATTACATGATCGTTGTTCTGTCGCTTGTAGTGTTCTTTGATCTCATTGAATCAATTTTCACCACGATTTCAACTTGCAATAGACTTTGAGTTTACGAATAAAGTGAACATTATCTGTTAAAGTCAGCATTGTTCTCTTGATAATGCATTTGAGTAATGCAACAGTATTGATGAAATTTGAGTAGTTCGATAGAATATGAACTTGTAGAGAATTTGAGAAAGTAAGAAGTATAACATTAAGTGAAATGAATTAATTTTCACGAAGAATTATTTCTAAACTGTCGAACAGAGTGAAAAGTATCTGTTAAAGTCAGCATTTTTCTCTTGATAATGCATTTGAGTAATGCAATAGTATCGATGAAATTTGAGTAGTTCGATAGAATATGAACAGATAGAGAATTTTGAAAAGTAAGAAAAAAACTCATCAAGTGAGATGAATTTGAGTGCAACAAGAAAAATTTAATTATTATTCTTAACACTTATTTCTTAACACTTATTCAATATTTTCTTCAATTTCTTTTCTGATTTTTCAATCACTTCTTCTATCATATTTTCTTGAATCGTTTTAGTAATCAACGCTTCAATAAATAATACTTTCAAAGATAATACTTTTAAAAATCAAGTTTACATAAATCAAATCAATCATTCTTGATAAACAATGACATGCAGCAAGCATGTTATCGATAATGCATACTGATAATGCAATATGACTTGTTTATTGCTGACAAGTTCATTTTTAACACATGCATCAGCACGTAAGATGTCTAAGAGCTCGATGCATTTAACTGATCATTATGCTATCAAAGAAACTTCAGTCTTTAAATCTACTACTACTACTAAAAAGATAATGCACATGAGTAATGCATTATTTACTGACATACTAATGCTTTGCAACAGAAAAGATGCTACAAATCAGACACTGTTGCGCTGCGTGAAATTCGAAAATATCAGAAGATCGCAGAAAATCTCATTTTCAAAATGATCTTTGAAAGACTGATTAAAGAGATTATGCATGATTATGCTCGAGCGAACATGCTACAATATGATTTTCGCATTCAGTGTTTTGTCTTGAGTGCTCTTCAAGAAGTCACTGAAGACTTTATGTGCTTCTTTATAAAAAGTAAGTGCATTACTCTTTCGCATTATCACTTTTGTTGTAGAATTTTCATTGACATTTTGCTCTATGCAGACATCAACTTGACAACAATTCATGTCAAATGCATCATCATTCAAGATAGAAATATGAGATTTATGAAGAATCTCATGATGAATCTTGATGTCATGTTTTTCAAGACAGACTAGAAAATGTCTGTCTTCATCAGTTAAATAGACAGTGTAATTCTTGAAATTACATTCGCATTATTCTTGTGCATTAACTCGATTGTACTTCTAATAAGTACTTGCTCTAAATGCAAGACTTTTAATAGATGAGACGATATTGCAAATCTATGAATAAATCTGCATCAGAACAGTTTTTAAAGATACTTGAAATGAATCAGCAGACTCGTTGATCTCTTGATTATCATTCTTCTCTTTGCAATAAATATTTCAGAACTCAGTAATAGTTTTGTCTGAATTCAAATTCATAGTTCGATTGTAATACTTGATCAGCATTATTTGTTTCATCGTTTTTGAACTTATCTGTAATCAATTTCATCGACATACTCTTCTAGCAAGACTAAAAGTTCGCTCAATATTTATTGAGAATATCGAGCATGAAAGAATATTCTTAGTCATTTGCATCAACTTAGAAAAATTCGAAGCATTGTCTTTTCAAAATTGTCAGATCAAGTATTTCTCATTTATAATATCAGTGCGAAGATATCAATCATCTTCGTCTTAAGAAGAATGAACACGCTGAGATTGTCGAAGCAATGATCTTCTGACAGTTGCAACAGACTACAAGATCGTTAGTAAAAGATCAACTGCATTATCATAATGCATTATCTCGTCAGCATCACTTCTTGCTCTTTGTGCTTCTGCTCTCGAATTGACAGCTGAATCTTCATAGTAATGATGAAAATACTCTTTGAACTCTGTTTTGTACTTCATCTCGTAGTTGACAGACTCTTCATCATGATCTGTATCTTCATTGTCTTTGTCATCTCAAATCTTGTAAAGACTTAGCTTCATGATAGAATTCAGAATATTTGCAAGATTGTATATTGTTTCATCGCTGTCTTTGATTTTGACATAATACTTCGCAAGTTTGATTGAGACTTTTTCACAAGTCTTTACTATAACAGCACTTGATGAGCAAGTACTTCTTCTTATATTCTTTTCAATCTGCTCAAGATGATTGAAAATTGCATCAAATATTCAAAATTTCAAGTGAATATCTGTATTAATTGTTCGTGACACTATTAAAGTGCACTCATAGAAAGAATTTAATAGATTGTCAACAAGCAAAATCATGAATCACTCACTTTCATTGAGTTTGATCTTTGCAATTTTTGAATCTTTGCAGTATTTCTCTGTTCAAAGATCAATAAATTTACGTAGTTGATATGCTCAACGAAGCATCAAGTAAGTAAAGTTTCAACGAATGCAAATATCTTGTATCAGTTTTCTGAATCTGTTGTCATTCTGCTTTTGAAAAGCTCTGAAGCGAAGCAATCGCTGAGAAGAGTCGTTGATAGCTATCGTCAGAGCGCGAATTTAATTACATGATTAATAAATGCATTACTTTTTTGCATTATCATCTGAAGCAATATCTTTTTGATCACAACAGATAAGTCTTTGCTTGTTTCAATATCTTGCATTTGCTCGTTCTTTAATTGCATAATAACATTATTCACTATTGCTTTTGATTCAAGAGCTTGAATAAAATCTTGAGTCACAAGATTGATGATGTGAATCAAGCAATTAATGAAATTCTGTGTTCTGTCTCATCGAAACTCATGACGACTCATGATCTTTTCAAGTTTCTCTTTCAAGATACTATTATTGCTCGCATTATTGATAACAATCTCAAAAAGCTTGTTCTTAATAACGTAGTTCTTCAAGATTTTCATTAGCTCTATCATTAATTGACGATCGATATGCTCAATATCGAAAGACGTAAATTCAATAAGATGTTCACGAAACTGAAATTTGATATCGATTCAGTATATCAACACTTCTAGATACGCTACTCTTTGAGAACTAGATCACACGTTCAAAGCAATAGAGACATGTTGTGACTCTTTAAAATTCGATCTGATCTTATCACAAATCTTCTTATAGTATGAGAGAATCATAGTTGTCATCTTTGTGCAATGCACAATCTGCAAATCTGAACGAAGCATTCGTAGCAGCTTTCGAAATTGCTCGTTGTCAACGATTCAAAAGAGTAAGTTCAAGTCAACAAAGATCTTGCATAGTTGATCTTTTCAATTCTCTTGATTGAAGACAGAGGTTAACTCGATATGACTTTTCTTCTAATAATTTGTCAATTTTGCATTATTAATTTGCATTATCAGATATGACTTACTTGTTCAAAAGTCAGTTCAACTTGTGATTGCGAGTGTTCACGTTTTCGCTCTGTCGCTGCGCAAAAGTCTGATTCAAGATGCTTTTTCATAGCAGACGTGCTGAAGTTATCAAAAGCTGTAGAATGATTCATAATCTTATTGCAGATTTTGCATGAGATTTTAGACAATTCTTCAACAATCAAAGTCAACTGTATAAAGTGATTTCATATATCAAATTGCTTATCGTCTGTAGTCTTTTTGAATCAGAGCGAATTGTTTATCTTTTTTTGAGTCTTGTTTTGAATACTCTCGACAACAGAGATTTGAGATCATCATTGTAGAAAAGAGCTATCTGTATTCAAAGTTCATTGAACATACTCGCTATTCACTCTTAGCTTGAGCTGTGAAAAATTCTGCTGAATTTTGTCGATCGCTTCTTGTCTAGTCTTCATCTTTTCAGAATGATGTGAAGAATTCATAAATCATTGAACTTGACTTGCGAAGTTTTCAGAATGAAGACTATCTGAAGATGAACTATGCGAAACGCTTTCGTCAGACAGATTGAAAGTTGTCAACAAACTAAACATTTTATAGAATAGTTTGTATTAACAACAATAGTTGTTAATAGCTTGAAGATAGTATATAGACGATGTAATGAGTAATGCGAAAAGCTAATGCAATATATAAACGATGTCATGAATAATGCGAAAAGATAATGCAAAGAACAAGTGAACATGTTGTTCTATGTTTCTATTCTTAGCACTCTTGACGTCAAGTTCAAGTTTCTGACGAGTCGAGTTGAGTTGACTCGATTTCTAGTCGAGTCGAGTCGAGTCGAGTTGAAAATATGCTCAACTCGACTCAAGTTGAGTTGAAAATGTGAGCAACTTGACTTCGAGTCGAGTCGAATTCAAAATGTCAACTCAAAACTCGACTTGACGATCAGTCTAGATCTTATTCAGATCTCGATAGTTTATGCATAAATGAAGATTATCATTCTTTTTGAAAATGAATAAAATAGACGCGTCAGTTGAGTTGATGAAGTGCTTAATTCATTCTTTCGCTAAGACATCATCTAAATACTGTCTCAGAATCATTAACTCTGTGTTTAACAGATTATACAATGATTCATATGATGATTCTGCAGTGATTTCGATTGCATGATCATGATCTTCATGCAAGAGCAATTTGTCAACACTTTCTGTTGAAAATACATCTTCATATTCTTTTAATTCAACAAGTAAAGTCTGTGTTTTAAACGCGTTTGTGATACAATTCATCACATTATTCATTGCTTTTACTTGATGTTCAATGATCATGTCATGATAAATTGACACATAGAGATTAGATCAGAGACTAAAATCAGAGACTGAGTTGAAGATCAGATCTGAGTTAGCTTTGAAACTTTGTAACTCTGTCAAGACATCATTTAAATCACGTCATACATTCAACTTAATATATCATGAGTTATGTCGTGTTCAACTTGATAATGCTTGACAAACTCTTTATAGTTGATCGATTCTCTTGAGTTATCGAGAGCTTCTTAATAATTAGCTCTATCATAATATATACTCATTCTGTGCCTGTCTAGAATATCACATTGTCATATCATTCTTATAGATCTCGTCTATTTCTCTAGTAGATTTGATCATCACAGTTCTAATTATTTCAAACTTTTCTTAAAGATAATGATTTGATATTCAAGCATGATAACAGCAACGTGATTGCAACAGAATCACAACGATGATGTCTTGATCTTGCAAAACATCATATCAGAAAACGAACGTCGTATAATGAAACAAGAAAGTGAAGAAGCAGAAGATGAACTCTTTCTTGATATTAATAAACAGCTGACTCAAGTAATGCTTTAATGTGATGAACTGTGAAAGAAACAGAAGTTAGCAACTATTTAATCAAAGATTGAGACTCTGCAAGTCATTAAAACAATAAAGAAAAGTCGTTCAGCTTTCATTTGAATCTTCATTGAGAACTTGAATAATTTACGCATCATCTTCATAATGTCAACAAAGACGAAACGAAGTCTTCACGAAATCATTCTGCAAAAGCGAAGACTCTCAATGTCTTTGAAGAAGTATCATGATAAAATCATCAGAGAACATAGAGAGTGAATTCGCGATATCAAAATCTCATTTCAAAATACTTCTTAACATTTCGAAAAAGATGAGAAAAAGATTTTGTACTGCATGATTTATCTCAGAAATGAATCAAAGAAACTTTGATTTGATCACGAAGAGACTATGTCTGCAGCTCAGCAGATGTGATTCAATTTTAGTGACTTTCTTCTGAACATAATTGAGAATTCGATGAATCAGAGCATAGACGTGACTCAGCAGTATGCAAACGCATTGCAACGTTTAAATCAGATGATATGAACGTTTGCAGTTTATCTGAGCACTTTGAAACATCAACTTTCATTGTATAATGATGAGCATAAGCGAGCTCATTTATTTATCAAGCTAAGATCTGAACTGCGCATGATTATTATCAATGTACAGTCAATTTCTATCACATGAAATGCGTTAATCGATCTTGTTGCTCGATTGAAAATTAATCTGCGAAAAGAACACGTCTTATCGTCGAAATGATCTCAAGACAGAAACTCATATGATCAAACTAAGATCAATAAGAAGACTCATTCAAAGCGAAAGAAGTCTCATAAATCAATCAGACTCAACTCATCATCGAAGTCAAGCTCATATGCTTTGTCACATTATAGCAAAGATTTATTCAATATAATGTGTTGAATGTGCAATTGAAAAGATCATTACGCAATCAATTGTAAAGATGAAAAAATCAAGAATAAATCAAAGAAATTTGATGTAAATTGAGTATTCATCAATTCAATGTCACATATGAGTCATTTCAAGATTTTGAAAAAAGATAAGCTCTTGATGAACACTTCAAATTGTCAAGAAAAAAACAAGAAGTTTTATTCATAAAGACTCTTATATATAAAAAGCATGTAATTCAGAAAGATCAGAAGATAGAAATGAAGATTTACATGAATATTGACATCAAGATGAACATGATTAGTCAACGTTTCATTGTCAAGCAAAGTATGTCATTGCTGAACGTTAATCTCTCAAGATTTATCTGAATGAATGATCAGAGTATTTATTGCTACGACATTTATGAGATGTGTTATCGACTTATAAACAGCTGAAGCATAGAAAAGAAAGATATAAGTATCTTCTATGCTATCAACAAGAAAGAATCTTTCTTGATCTTAAGCATGTCGAGTATGCAATTCAAGCGTATTCAAATAAACATGATTGCAAGAACATGATGTTTCAACGTAAATGAGCACGCATTTGAATTGTTCTTCGCATAAGCATTTGTGAAAGCTCTACAAAATGAGTCTATCGTGTATGCTTTTGTCATGATCAACGTTGTCGAAAAGTTGATCATTGAACATCAAGTGAGAACAATAAATAACATAATGAGTTGTATCACAAATGCGCTTGAAATGCAAACTTTATTCATTGAATTAAGAGAATATGAAGATGTATTCTTAACAGAAAGTGTTGACAAATTGCTTTTGCATGAAGATCATGATCATGCAATCGAAATCACTGCAGAGTCATTGTATGAATCATTGTATAATCTGTTGAACACAGAGTTAGCGACTCTGAGACAGTATCTAAACGATGTTTTAGTGAAAGAATGAATTAAGCACTTCATCAGCTTAACTGATGTGTTTATTCTATTTATTCTCAAAAAGAATGATAGTCTTCATTTATGCATGAACTATTGAGATCTGAATAAAATTACTGTCAAGAATCGTCACTCACTGTCTTTAATTAGTGAAACTTTAAACAGATTCAATTGAGTCAAGCAGTTCATTAAATTAAATCTGAAGAATGCGTATCATTGTCTCAGAATTCAACGTGAAGATGAGTGAAAAACGATGTTTCATACTCATTATGATCATTTTGAATATATGATCATGTTGTTTGATTTAATCAATGCATTTGTCATCTTTCAGACTTATATTAATAAGATCTTGATAAAGCTTTTAAATGACTTTTGTGTTATTTATCTAAATGACATTCGAATCTTTTTCATAGAGAAGACTGATTACGTAAATCACATGAAGCAGATTTTGAAGAGATTAAGAAAGTTCAAGCTATATGCTAGCTTGAAGAAGTGTGCATTCTTCATCATTAAAGTGAACTTTCTAGAATTTGTCATATTCACAGAGAGCATTTCGATGAATCTAAGTAGAATAGACATCATCAAAACGTGATTCAGATCGAAGATGTATCAAGAAATACAAGTTTTTCTGAGATTCATCAATTTCTATTGATGTTTTATACATCACTACTTTCAGATAGCAGAGTCTTTAACAAAACTGCTGAGAAATAGTGTAAAAGATGTAAAAATGAGCTCATTCATATGATTAAACGAAGTGAAACAAACGTTTAATCAGCTTCGCGACGTCTTTATGAGAGCATCTATATTGAGACACTTTGACTCAGAGTGACATATACACATCAAGATCGATGCATTCAATTATGCAGTTGCAAGTATCTTGTTTCAGTCAGATGATGAAGATCAGTGACATTTGATTGCATTCTGATTCAGAATGATGATAAATGTTGAAAGAAATTATGAGATGCATGATCAGAAGCTTTTAATCATAGTAACGATGTTTAAACATTGATGATACTATGTAAAAGACAGTTATCATACTGTTAAAGTTCTGACTGATCATAATAATCTGAAGAATTTTATGAATGTTTGAAAGCTAAATGAAAGACAAGTCAAATAAATCATGAGATTGTTGATCTGCAACGTTGAAATAGCACATAGATCAGAAAAGACAAACTCAATTAATACATCATCGAGATGATTTGACTATAAGAATGAGAACATTTTTGTGAATCATTTGTTGCTCACTTTGCAGCGAAAGCTGACTAGAATAGAAAGCTTAAATAATTCTATATTCGTAGTGATCAGAGAATTATACTGTATACGAGTGATTAACGAAATCAAGAAGACGTTCGTTCACAGTATAAGTATGAACAAATATTCAGCAGAACATATTGAAAGCAGACTGCAAGATGAAATTCACTGATGAACATAAGTGATTAATGATGTTGAGAAGATGTTCATTCACAATGTCAGTGAACAAAAATATTCTGCGAAACATGTTAAAAGCAAATCGCAAGATGAAATCTACTGTACATGAGTGATTAACGAAGTCGAGAAGATGTTTGCTCACAGTATCAATGAAAACACAAGTATGTGTTCAGCAATGCATGTCAAGAGTATGCTGCTGAGAATCATGATTCTAGCAGTGCAAGAAACGCATTTAAACGAAGTACATTTCTTAAAAGATAGAATCTCTCAATTCAAATCAACAACTTCAAGAAGCACAAATGTTGAAACGTTAACTTATAAAGATTGCAACGTAACTGAGAAACAGCTTAATTCTGTTGCTGAAACTGTTAATTGCAAACAACTTGTTTCACATGCAATTGTCAAAGTACTGACAATTCACGAAACAACATACAACTTTAGTAGTAAATTCATAGTTGAACTCATCAAGATCTTATAGCAAGAAGATGAATTTACTGTAGAGTTAAGAGCAGACGAGACGACAAGTATATGAAGGAATGATGTCAAAGCTTGAACATTGAATAGTCAAGAAATGATAGAGTATAATGAATCATTATATGTTTCAGAAGATCTTTCTGTCAGAGAAGAGTTATTGAAACATCATTATGATGATTCATTAGTGAGACATTTTAATGCTGACAAGATCAGCGAGCTATTAAATTGTAAATATTACTGAAAAAGTATGATCAAGAATGTCAAAAAGTATATAAATACTTGTGACATTTGTTAAAGAGTAAAGATGAAACATTATTTATCATATGATGAGTTGAGATCATTATCTCGACTCACAGATCTCTGAAAAGAAATCACTACGAATTTCATAACAGATCTGTCATTTAGTAAATGAAAAGAAGTTGTGTTTGACTCAATTCTTGTGATAGTTGATCACTACATGAAGATGACGTGTTATCTGTTTATGAAGAAAACTCTGACTGTTGTAGAGTTAGCAGAGTTGTTTTTCAAGAAGATTGTTCTAAGATATGAGATTTTAAATGATATAATCATCAATAAAGATAGTTTATTTATCAATGCATTCTGATCAAAGATCTGTTTTCACGTGAAGATGAAATGATGACTAAGTATCATCTTTTATTCGTAAACAGATGATCAGACAGAACGACAGAATCAAACGCTAAAACATTATTTATGAATATATTATTCAAAAAAGCAAGATGACTGAGTTACACTTTTACTCATAGTCGAGTTCATGTATCATCAGATGAAGCACTCTTCATTGAGCTGTAATCTCTTTAAAGTCATGTATGATTACAAGTCAATCTTTAACATACACATTGAGAATGATGCTATAAAAGAAGAAGTGTCAGCAGCAAAAGAATACATTGAAATGCTGCAAGATGTGCAAAACACATTGACACAATGATGATAAAATGCGATCAATGTTCAAGCAAAGTACTATAATTGAAAATATAAGTTTAAATTCTTTAATGTTGATAATTTAATTATGCTATCAGCAAAAAATCTGAAGCAGAAGAAGTTGAGCAAAAAGCTATCAAATAAGATGTTAAAGTTCTTTCGTATACAAGAATCTATAGATAAGCAGATGTATTGTCTTGATCTTTCAATCATTTATAGAATTCATTCTGTCTTTCATGTATTTCTTTTAAAGTCATATAATTGTAGACTAAATGATGACTTTATACTCAAGTATCTTGCTCTCAAGCTTATTGATGATGAGTAAGAATGAGAAGTAGAAAAGATTCTACAGAAGTGAAAAAGAAAGAGAATCTTATATTATAAGATACAATGAAAAGAGTATCTCATGAAATATAATCAATGAGTATCGAGCGAAGATATGAAAGAAGTCTCGAAGCTTAGAGAAGCTTTCAAAACAAGGCTGAAACGTGAGCGAAAAGTATAGTCACTCACTTTCAAGTATAAATTCATGATTAGAAAGAAAGAGAATCACTGTATTATGATGATTTTCGCTCTTTAATGAAGCAATCACGTAGAAGTATTAACACTCAAACAAAAGAAAAAACATAGACAGAAGAAAAAGCGCAGAGATGCAAAACGCGTTCGACATAAAAGCATAATCTCAGCATAATCACATCAACTTCATCAGTTATCTCTTGCAGAAGACGCAATCACAGTCTTCTTCTTCTCACTCATCTTAAGATTCATGTTGAGACGTGAGATGAGCAAATTGAGAGCGAGCGAATTCATTTATAAATATATCATGTCAGTTATAAAACTGTGATCAAACAATATCAAAACACGATAGAACATATAGAATAATGAAACGCGTCAAGCGCATTATAAGCAATGTCATTAGCTGTCATTACTTCTTTCAGCTGCAGCTTCTGTACATCAAATGACTCAGACTTGCATATGTCATCTAAACAATCTTTCACACACGTTGCAGTCATAAGCTTTTTTCTTAGTTTCATCTGATTGATCATAAACATCACAATATGATCACATCATCATCTTTTGATGCAGTCTTGAATATTGTCTCAAGTCAAAAAAACTTATTTAATGTTCAAACACATACGTTCGAAATTTAAGAATTCAAACATAAGCATTTAATGAGCACATTGAATAAGTTTACTCATCGCAATGCAGTCAACATCTTTCTTTACACATCAGATGCAACGTCGATATATCACTTTTTCATGAAACTTGATATCACAGCTTTGCGCTATCTTTTCATCATGAAATCTACATGCACATTTTATGCACATTATTCTGTTCAATATCTCAGAAGCATTAGCACTTCTTTCGCTAATTCTCACGACTGAGAGCTGAAAAGAATCAGTAATGATCTTTAAACGTTGAGTACGCGACTTATCATTCTTTTATTGCTAGAAGTTTAAGACAAGTTGAGTAAGAATTCTGATGCTGAGAAAGCATCAAAACTCATTTTGTCGCTCATTTTTTCATCAGAGACGTTCAGATCATCATCAGAATCAACAGATGTAGTAAATTTCAAAACAGAAGATGATGTTGCATGATTGCAAAAACGTTGAAAAGTAGACTTCTTTGCAATGATTTATGATTGTTAAATTGCAGTCTCAATCAAAGAAATTCAGAATAAGCATTGCATATCTTGCTCACGTCATCAGCTTTGTCATCAGCTTTGTTAATCTTTCACGACTTTGAAGTTATCATAAATCGAGCGTGTGTCATTTCAATACTTGAAACAGAGTTTTTTCAAGTAAATACTAATGTAATTATCTGTACAAGCAATTCTCTATCAAGTTGTGAAAAAAAACTTTGATACAGAATGAAGATGAGATGAAAAGAAGATGAAGATTGAGAAAAACTGAAAGAGCAATAAACAAAGCAATAATCATTATTCACTCTTGTTTATGCTTTATCATTTCAACAACACAATCTAATTGAAAAACAAGTAATGTTTATGCATTATTTGTTGAAATCATGTCTAGAAACTAATCAGAGTGTGTACGTGACTAAAATGTTTGATCTATAGAGATAGTTATAACTAAGACTTTAAGAATACAGAAGAAAAAAGATACAAAAAGTAAGAAAAACACGCTCTATATAGTAGTTACTCAGATCGACGCTAGTCTCAAAGAGAACATGTTGAAACACAAGAAAAATGTTGATTTGAAAGATGTTTGTAACACAAAGAAATGTGTTTGTCATAGACATCTGTTAACTACTCATAACACAAAGAAGTGTGTTTGTCTAAAAGACAATAGAAGCTGATTAGAAGATGCTAGAGAAGAAAAAAGATGCTGAGTCATATCTGAGTCAAATCTGAATCAGATTTAAATCAGATCTCGACTAGATCTTGACTAGTTCTAATCAATTCTGACGCATTCGTAACATTACTCTTTTCTTTGAAAATTCATGTTCGCATGAATAAAACAAATGAAACGCAAAAATTTTCACTGTTTTTCAATTTAGTGTGACTTGTTTGAATAGAGCTTATGAAATTCAACTAGAACTTCTTTCAAGTTCTTGAATTCTTCTTTATCAACATAGTATCATTCGTCGTTTTGATCTAGTCTCGTTCATTTGATCTTGTATTGTATTCAATCTCAATATCATCTAGAGTTTAGAATGTCATCTATTTCTCAATGCTTATCATCTTCGATAGTGAGAAATCTAAATGATTCTGAATGCTGTTCTGATAAGAAATCGTCGAAATAAGAATGTAATAGCTTCGAACTGAACATCAAATGCAGCTGCTTCATGCTTATCAATCGACGAAGATGATAGAAAATTTCAACTTTGACAGTGATTTGATAGAATTCTAGCTGTTTGTCTTTCAAATTCTTACATGATCTAGTTGTCTTTATGTTTCTAAAGAATAATCAAATTCAGTCATTTACTTCATAAATGACGTCTCGTTTATGTTTATTGATCTGAGCTTCAATGATTTGCTTCGTCTTTTTCAATTGCTGATGATCGAAGATAAGAAGCTCTTTCATTTGAATGACAATATCATCTGCTTTTCTAACTTCAAGACGTTCATGAATAGTTTCGTAGTCAATTGTATTTGAATCGAAACTTATTCATGAGTGAAAATTCTTATTGAAGTAGAACAAAGTCATTAAGATGATCGAGAAGATATTGAAATTCTCGCTGAATTCTATCATTGATAGTCATTTTGCTCAGTCGTTCTGCATGTAATTGCAGTAGATTCTTAATCTTCGTTCAACGTTTTGATTAGCTCGTTTTGATTGATCATCGATCTCAGAATGATAAGCTGTTAATAGACTAGCTGTGATCTTAAGTCGCTTGCAAAAACTTTGTCACATGATTGATATGAACTGAAAGTCTCTGTTCGAAACAATAGAACTAGATAGATCATGAAGTTAATAAACGTTTCATAGCATGATTCAAACTGTTTCTTCGACTGAGATGTCATCGTCTTCTCAATAACAGAAAACATAGTGATGTTTCTTGATGAGTCAACATATGATTGTGCAAATGACGTTATAATCTTCTGATAGAAGTAGCTCAGTGATGAAATTCATAGCTATATTCTTTCAGCGTTTCTGTGAAATCGAAAGAGAATGAAGAAGTTCATTGATGCTATTTCTAAATGTCTTGCTTTGTTAACAGACATGACAGTTTCAAATGTAACGTCTAATCATTGCTTAATGATCTGATTAATAGTAGAAACGTTAAACTAGATTGATAGTTCTTCGATTGTCAGAGTGAGAGATGAAAGACTGATCATGAATTTTCTTTAGCAATTTCATATGCATATTCTCAGAAACTCACAGTAGGTCTTTTCTGAACAGAACGTCGTCAATGATCTCGCAGTGCTTCAATTCAGTGCTATGTAGCTTGAGCTTGTTTTCGCTTATAGCTTGCTTATACTCATTGCAAAGCTCATTCGTTCTGTTGACATCTTTTACTCGCTGATAGAGATCAACTTCAGATTCGATAGCTAGAATATTTACTCTATCGAGTGTCAGAATGATCTGATAGCAATCTTCAGTACGCTGAGTTGATTCAAAGACGTTGATCAAAGATATTCTAATTAAAGCATTAACTTTAGTGTTTATTTTGTCTGATCGAAAAATGATCTGAAAGTTAAACTTGAATAGAATGTCTAGATAATTGACTTGACGTCGAGTTAACTGTTTGTTTTTCATGAAAGTCTTCAAAGTCTGATGATTGATGAACATCTGAATGAGTAATTTGATGCATTCAAGCTCAAGTCTTCAGTGTTTGAAACATCAAATAATGATCAGCAGTTTCTTGTCATAGATGTGATAATTGCATTCAGCGAGAATCATGCTCTTGTTGTAAAAAGCTATCGAGTGAAGAACTCTCTCATCATCATACTGTGATAGAATTTCATCTTTGACGTAGTCAAATGCATCAATTTCTAGAATAGTCTGTCGTTTTGAATCAAAATGTCGTAGAACTGAGATCGAGCTGACTTGTTTCTTTAGATCATCAAAAGCTTGAACACAGACTTCATTTCAAACAAAAGACGTGTCTTTTCTAGTCAGCTGAGTGAATGATTTGACTAACTTCGAGAAGTTCTTAAAAAAACGATGATAGAAGTTAATAAATCTCACGAAGTTCTGAACTTCTTTTAGATTGATCAACGTAGTTCAGTTGACTATGACTTTCACTTTGACAGAATTTATACGAAGACTCTGTTCTGATACTATGACTTCTAAGAAAACAATCTCTTCTACATTGAATTTGCACTTTCGAATATTCATCTGTAGACTCACTTCTCGTAAGCGATGCAATATCATTTTGACATGTTGTTTATGTTCTCGTTGAGTTTTGCTGTAGATCAGAATGTCGTCTAGATAGACTTGACAAAAGTCATTTAGAAAGTTTCATAAAACATCATTCATATACTGCTGAAATGAGATTGAATCATTGATAAGTTCGAAGAGTAGCATCTTTGATTTGTATGCTTCTAAAGCGATAATAAAGATAGTATAGTTCTCACTATCAGAGTGCATTCGTAGTTTATTGAACGTCGAAATGATATTCAATCGAGTCAGATGCTTGCAACCAACTATTTTGTTGATCATCTCATCTATCAAAGGTAAAGAATAGCGATTTCTTTTGATAATAGGATTGAGCTTTCAATAGTCAAAGCAGAATCATAGATTTTCATTTGCTTTTAGAGCGAACAGAACAGATGAGAAATACGAAGCTTTGCTGAGAGTTATAAATTCTTTGAAAAGATTCTCGTTCAGATATTTCTTTACTTTCTGAAGCTTGTAGAGAGACATTCGATATGCTCGACATCGAAATGACGTAGCGTCACTGATAAGCTCTATCTTATGATCATACGAGCGATGAGACGATAGCTTGTCTGCTTAAGCTCGATCAAAAACGTCTAGAAAATTCTGATATTTCGATGATAGCTTGACTTTAATATTTTCTAGATTCTGAGTCATTTCATCGACTGAGAAAACGTTTATGACATCTAGTTCGCATTGAGTATTGTAGACGATTTTTCTATCGATGTCTTCGACGAACATAGCAAAAATCTCTGTCTGATTCTTCTTTTTTCGTTTTACAAGTGCTTGAAAAGAGATGACGTCTATGTTTTGAATCGAGAATGACTCTTTCTGAATGAATGAAACTGAGCGCTTGAGCATCTTAGAGATCTTGCTGTAAGTTGCTGAAGAGATCAAAGTTGATCGCGATCAACTTGAGTGCTTCGTATTTGACGAGATCGAAAAAATCGAAATAGAAATATCTAATTGATCAGAAAATACGATAGTATTATGTCTTATGTTCAATAATATTTCATTTTTGTTCATTCAGAGTTTGCTCAATATAGCTTCATGATGCTCGATATCAGCTATCAGCATTGACATAGTCAATTTCTTATGACTTTCGATCGTGAGATTGAATAGAATCTTATGAGTAATAGTCTTTCTAGCTAGCTTCTCATCATATTCTCGTATTAACTTCTCTTTTGCTAGTAATATAGATTGTATTTCAAGTTTCTAACATACTTTATTGACTAGCTTGTCATGTATCAGCGTGTAGACGACGAAATCACTGTCTATCAAAGAGCGAAGGCTGAAAGAATTGCTCTGAGAAGTAAGAGAAGCATTGATCAGAAATGACTTTTCAAAATAGTTTTCTTTCGATAGAAGTTTGATTTGACTGCACAAAGATATGATCTTTACTTCTTCAATTACTCTGAAAGAGATAACTAGTTTTTTGAATCAGAATCTGACTCAAAGTTCGATGTAGATCGATCAAACTCATCATCTTTTAATGCATTGACTTTCGAAGTTCAATCAGAACACTCTTTAAAGAAATGATCTGACTTATGACAAATGAAACAGCTTTCAGTTTGTAAATCTGTCTCTTTGATGCTAGTCAAAGTCGCGTCGCACGATTTTAACGAATCAATGATAACTTCGATCTTTCTATAGAGATTCAATGAATCTTATTTCTCAGCAAAGATGACTTGCTTTCTGATCTTGATCATGAATTTCTTTTCTTTGATGTCATTCATGACTTGATGCTCATTGTTCAAATGAATCAGATAGTCACGAATTTCATTCAAAGATTCTGACTGAATCAATTGATTACTTCAAGCTGCATGAAAACGATAGACTATCTTGTCTCGTAAATCGACGATCAATTGCTTTTCGTGATACTCTAGATAGAAGAACAGACGTTGAAACATTGAATAGAAATCGCTGAATTTGCTCTTTTCTTGAGAGAGATTAGCATACTCTCTTCGAAAGTTTGTCTCTTTGTCAGAATCATCGTATAGCTGAGCAAGTTCATCTAGTAGATCATTGATTGTTGAATAAGAGTTCAATGAATCTCGCTGATGTCTGACTAGAATAGCTTTGACTGCGTCTTCGCTGATTTGAAAATGAATGTAGACTAGTATAGCTTTGTCATTATCAAAATGATCGACGTTGATTTCTAGCTTGTTGCGAATCTTTTCTTGTCAGTTATCTCAGATAGATTCTTTTTCATCAGTAAACAGAGATGAATTTGAAAGCTTCTGAGATCGCTTGCTGAATGTGAAAAGAATAGAGATCGATGAAGTGATATCTCTAGTCACTCGCAGATGATGTTGTGCTTCAGTCAATTTGTTCTGAAGTGTCTGATTCAATTGATTCAATCATTTCTTTGCTTGATCAATTTTCTCAAAGCGAGTCTTTCATATTTGTTCGCTTGATATCTTGTTAAATAGCTCACAAGCTTTCACATCAAGATCTCGTTGAGTTTGAAGACTGTTTAAATCTTCTAGAAACACTTCTGAGTCTTGTTTGACTCAGTGTTGTAGCTGCTTTACATTTTTTATATCTCAGAGAATAGAAGCTTTCAGAGATTCATCGAGAGTCTGAGAGTGAGACACAGAGTGACGACGTTTTTGTACTGAGTCGATTCTAAGATATTTTGATATGCGAGATGATAGCTAAGAATAGATGACTGAATCTGCAGTGACAGAAGAATAGAGACTTTGATAACTCTCAGAGAGATTTTTCACAAATGATTGAGTCATAGCAAAGAATTGACTATCGAGCGAAGAACGATGCTCGATGATATGTAGTGAGATCATAGTTCAAGTTGTTTAGTCTTCAAAGAAGAGTGTTGCTGATTTGAGAGAGATTTTTTGATAATTTTTAAGCAATCAAGATCTTAATCTCTTGATTCTATTAATCGATTTGAACGAGCGCGTACTGAATGAGCTGTAGATTCTCTAGCAATGCAAGATCTTAATCTCTTGATTCTATTGATTTCTTGATGTTATTCTGTCTTTCAATGTCGTCAATCATCAGATACACAAATTTCTTTATATTCATCTTGTTGTCAGTCGAGTGAATTTGAATGAGTAATGAGATCAGTATCGTGTGATTAACGAATTCTTAAAGTAATGTTGAAATCGTGTCTAGAAACTAATCAGAGTGCGTGCGTGACTAGAATGTTTAATCTATAAAGATAGCTATAACTAAGACTTTAAGAATACAGAAGAAAGAAGATACAAAAAGTAAGAAGAACACGCTCTATATAGTAGTTACTCAGATCGACGCTAGTCTCAAAGAGAACGTGTTGAAACACAAGAAAGATGTTGATTCAAAAAATGTTTGCAACACAAAGAAATGTGTTTGTCATAAACATCTGTTAACTACTCGTAACACAAAGAAGTGTGTTTGTCTAGAAGACAATAAAAGCTGATTAGAAAATGTTAGAGAAGAAAAAAGATGCTAAGTCATATCTGAGTCAAACCTGAGTCAGATCTAGATCAGATTTCGACTAAATCTTGACTAGTTTTAATTAATTCTGATGAATTCGTAACATTATTTACACATGATTGATGCTGTTATCTATGTCAACTACACATCACATATAATGTCATTTATACGCATTATAATCAAAGATGAATCATCATTCAATTGAAAGTTTCTCTTTTTCTTATTTTCTCATGAAGATTTGAAGATTTTTATCGAGAGCTTCTAAATTGAAATCACAATTATGCATCATCGTTTATTAAGATAAATCAAGACATTAATTATTGAGATCAAGAATGAACTCACTTAAAAAAGAAGACAATTGTCATGATGAATTGACACATAAAGATTAAATCAGAGACTAAAGTCAAAGACTGAATCAAAGATCAGATCTGAATTAACTTTGAGACTCTGTGACTTTGTCAAGACATCATTTAGATCACGTCATACATTCAACTTAATATGTCATGAATTATGTCGTGTTTGACTTGACAATGCTTGACAAACTCTCTATAGTTGACTGATTTTCTTGAGTTATTGAGAGCTTCTTAATAATTAGCTCTATCATAATATATACTCATTCTGTGCCTGTCTAGAATATCACATTGTCATATCACTCTTATAGATCTCATCTATTTCTTTAGTAGATCTGATCATCACAGATTAACTCTTTGATGACGTTGATCATGACAAAAGCATACACAGTAGACTCATCTTGTAAAGCTTTTGCAAATGCTTGTGCAAAGAACAACTTAAATGCATATTCATTCACGTCAAAACATCATGTTTTTATGATCATATTTATTCAAATGCGCTCGAATTGCATAATCAATATACTCAAAATCAGAAAAGATTCTTTCTTGTTAATAGCATAAAAGATACTTATATCTTTTTTCTTTATGTTTCAGCTGTCTCTCAGTTGATAACACATCTTATAAACATCATAACAATAAACATTCTGATTGTTCATTCAGATAAATCTTGAAAGATCAACGTTCAACAAAAGCATATTTTGTTTAATGATGAAATGTTGACTAATCACATTCATCTCAACATTGATATTCATATAAATCTTTATTTCTGTCTTTTGATCTTCTTGAATTACATGCTCTTTATATATAAGAATCTTTACGAAGAGAACTTCTTGTTTTTTTCTTGATGATTTGAAGTGTTCATTGAAAGCTTGTCTTTTTTCAAAATCTTGAGATGACTCATATATGACATTGAATCAATGAATACTCGATTTACATCAGATTCTTTTGATCTATTCTTGATCTTTTCGTCTTTACAATCAATAAAGTAATGATTCTTTCAATTGCATATGTAGCACGTTATGTTGAACAAATTCTTGCTATAACATGATGAAGCATGTGAGCTTGTCTTTGATGAAAAGTTGAGTTTAGTTGATCAATGAGATTTCTTTCGCTTTGAATAAGTCTTCTTATTAACTTTATCTCAATCATGCAAGTTCTCGTCTTGAAATCATTTCAACGACAAAACGTGTTCTTTTCGCAGATTTGTTTTCAATCAAGCAATAAGATCAATTAACGCATTTCATGTGATAGAAATCAACTGCATATTAGTAATGATCATGCACAGCTCAGATTTCAACTTGATGAATAAATGAGTTCATTTATGCTCATCACTATACAATGAAAGTTGATGTTTCAGAATGCACAGATGAGCTGCAAATGTTCATATCATCTGATTTGAACGTTGCAATGCATTCACATACTGCTGAGTCACGTCTATGCTTCAATTTATCAAGTCTTCAATTAAATTCAGAAGAAAGTTGATAAAATTGAATCACATCTGCTGAGCTGCAAACATAGTTTCTTTGATTCATTCTTCAAATAGATTATGCAGTACAAAATCTTTTTCTCATCACTTTCAAAATGTTAAGAGATATTTTGAAATGAGATTTCAACGTCGCGAATTCACTCTCTATGTTCTCTTATGATTTTGTCATGATACTTCTTCAAAAACATTGAGAGTCTTTGCTTTTGCAAAATGATCTCATGATGACTTCATTTCGTCATCATCGATATTATGAAGACGATGAATAAATCATTTGAGTTCTTCATGAAAGTTTGAGTGAAAGCTCAATAACTTTTCTTCATTGTTTCAATGACTTGCAGAGTTTCAATCTTTGATTGAATAGCTGCTAACTTCTGTTTCTTTTGCAGTTCATCATGTTGAAGCATTGTTCATGTCAGCTGTTCATTAATATCAAGAGAGAATTCATCTTCTGCTTCTTCACTTTCTGATTTTGTTATGCAACGTTCATTTTCTGATATGATGTCTTGCAAGATTGAGATGTCATCGTTTCAACTCTGTTGCAATCATGTTGCTGTTATCATGCTTGAATATTGAATCATTATTTTTAAGAAGAGTTTGAAATAATTAAAACTGTGATGATTGAGTCTACTAAATGAATAGACGAGATTTATAAAAGTGATATGACAATGTGATATTTTAAGCAGACACAGAATGAGTATATATTATGATAGAGCTAATTATTAAGAAGCTCTCGATAACTCAAGAGAATCGATCAACTATAAAGAGTTTGTCAAGCATTGTCAAGTTGAACATGATATAACTCATGACATATTAAGTTAAAGATATGACGTAGTCTAAATGATGTCTTGACAAAGTCATAGAGTTTCAGAGTCAACTCAGATCTGATCTTCAACTCAGCTTCTAACTTTAGTCTCTGATTTAATCTCTATGAGTCAATTCATCATGACACAGAAAGACTTTCAAAGATTGAAAATGAACTGCAAATCTTAATTGAACACAATGAAGTTGAGTAAATTATAAGTTCAATATACTCATTGAATTAACAGCTTAGCTGTTCTTTCTGCTGTGATATCTTCATCATCAATGATGCAAGAAATGTAATATCTTTTCTTTGATAATTTGCAAACTACAGTCAAAATCACGTTGTAATCATCAGAAGAAAATAAATTAATAATAAAATTCATGACTATGTTATGTCATTACTATTCAAGTATCAATAAAGAATGTAGTAATTCATTGAATTTATCTTGAAACATCTTTGAGCATTGACAGATATAGTAGTTTCTAATATAATGATTTACTATCTTTTACATCGAGAATCAATAGTAGTATCATTTTATGACTTTCACAGTTTTAAGAATATTAAGATGATCAATCAAGAATTGATCATGCATCTTATGAATCAGATTCATTTGTAAAGTTTCATTGAATGAGATTCATAAATGATCATCTTAATAGAAGATTTCATTCTGAACTCAACAATTCTTCAATCTGATGTCTTTTCATTATGTCTCATCTCTTGATATTTCTTCGCGAAGCAGAGTACAATTCTCATCAATTCTATTAATCTCAAGAATCTGTCAATAAATTGATTGATTGACATTCTTTTTTAGATCAGTAATCTTCATTTGATTCAACGTCAGAATCATGATTCACTGATAATATTACAATTTTAGTTTTCGTTTATTCTTCAACTAGTCTTCATCTTGATCTCATTTTAATTGAGTCTAGTGAGCATTCAAGTTAAAAGTGATGTCATTGAGATTCTGCATCATATGTGTAAAACGTCAACTCTTTCGAGTCTAGCACAGAGCTGAGAAACACACATAAGAGATGAGTTCTTTTCTATAGATACTTTTCTTTCTTAGCATTTATCTATTAGTTAAATGACACTCATATGACTCATTCTATGCTGATCTCTAACAGTAGATAAATGCTAATCAACTACTCTGTTATTAACATGTAAATGATACGAAATAATTTACTTCATTTATTCAGAAAATTTACAAAAGATTTTTCAAATTACTTTTATCACAATCTTTTATTATCACAATCTATCTATCTTTATCTTATCATCATGTCACATGAAATTGAGTCAGTCGAGTGATAAACAGCTCACTTGCTTAGAAGCATTGCAAATAGACGAATTTCTTTACTATCTTTCGATGTTTCAACTGAAGCTAAGAACATCAAGACTTCATGAAACATCAAGATCAAAGAACAACTTCGTCAGTGAGCTTTTGATCAGTCAGATGAAATCATCAAGATGCTAATTGAGCTAAGAGATCAACAAGACATGACTTTAAAATGCAACAAGCATTGAATCATTCTTTAAGCTGAACATATCAAGAGACTGAAACAACTAAAGATCAATTGCATGACAATAGACACTTTAAAGAAGATTAACATTCAACTACAAGAGAAAGTGTTAAAACTTAAAGAGAAACAGCATTCAGCTGATTAGTCTTGATCTCAACAGTCTACTGAGTCTCGATCTACTATGAATCATCTATTTCAACAAGATATCGAGTTGCATGCTTCTATTGAGAATCATACTCAATGAAAGTTGTTCAAATTATTCACAAATGATCATCATCAATTCTACAAATTTTTGAATTTATTTATATTCACTGATAAAGATGAATTGATCTGAAAAGATTGAAAAAACAAGATGAATGATAAACTGATTGTCAATGTTGATCAGTTTGATAATGAGACTATCTGTATTATTTATATGTTATCTAGACTAGAAAATGATGCTGCTGAGCACATCTACGCTTGACATCATCATGATTCTTCTTATTCATACTACTTGACATATGAATTATTCAATCATTTGAAAGAAATATACAATGAAATAGATAAAAATCGAAAGTGTCATTATGAATACAACACTTTGAGACAAGTAGACAAGTTCTTCAATGTTTTCTACTTCAACTTTATAAAGCTATTCAGCTATCTTGAATATGATGATTGCACTCTGATGAACAATCTTCAGAATAAAATCAATAATTGCTTGTAGAACGCTTTATCAATCTGTTTCAAAGACTTCACTTCGCTTAATCATTTAAAAATCTTTCTTCAAGATGTGAATAGTAGACAACAAGTCAATTATCAGCTACGCAGCGAACGTTGCATTGTCATCATCAAAGTCACTGTTGTATTTGACAAATGCATTACTTTCTTATCAGCAATGATGACTTCAATAATTGATTATGTTAAATTGATCATCTCTTCTATCTTTAAGTTAGTAAGATTATCTATCATCTGCTACATCTGCAAGACTTTGAGTCACTTGTTCAAGAATTGCTCTCAGAACAAGATTAATATCTTGACTTCTTAAGCTTTCACTTCTTGTCTACATGAAATCATCATTTCAAAGAATAAAGAGAATGAGAAAATGTTTTCTTTCAAGAATAATGAGGCAAAAAACTAGTGACTTTCATTAAAAACATGATGAAAAATGTGTTAATTTCTTTAATGATGAGCATGTCAAATGATTCTTTTGCTTCTGAATCTTTGACTACTGAATATGTACTTTCTAGCAATGAAATTAGTTACTCATTAAAGTCATTGATGAACATCGAAGCTGCTGACTATTCATTCATTAATGAAGTGACTGCGCAGATTGTTTGTGATCAGTTGCAAATTGAGCTTCTGACTTTGATCAAAGCGAAGTCAATACAAGAATTCAATAATCATTATGTAAAAAAACTTATTACTCATGTCATTTATTTGAATCTAACGATTCAAGATCATACAGTAGACACTGCTTTTATATTGATCACTCAATTAAAACAACATCAAATAATTTTAGAAAAAACATGAATGAACAAAATCAATCTAGTGATAAACATGTAAATTAACTTTCTTTGATTTTCGAATTTCAATTCTCATTTGAAATCAATTGTTTTATCATCAAGTAATAAAACAATCACAAAACAGAAAAGCTTGATCTTTATTCACATACTGAAGAAATCTTTCACTTTCATTACATCTCAATTCAGTCAGAAATCACTCTCTTTCAGTCAGTTTAATGAGAAGTCAGTTAAATTAATTGAACAGTTAAAATCGCGTGACGTGACTTTAACTAACGTCAAAATTTCTAAATTGACTTCAGATTCATTGAACATTATCATGATTAAAGCTGCAACTTATAAAATGTTAGTCAAATGATCAGATGTGAAGATCTTTGCTGTTATCATCTTGAAAATTGATCAATTCATAACTACAGTTGAAAATAAGTCTGAAGAAGTGAATCTGCATGAGCTCTTTCACGTCAAAACACTTGAGCAAGTCAAGATCAAGCTTTTCTTTGAATATCACGACTATTTAAACATCTTCAATTAAGCGATAATCAATCATTTATCATTTCATCATTTCTATGATCACAAAATTGAGTTGATTGACGAAGAAATATTCTTTAGAAGCAAACTATATCAGATGTTCAATATTAAACTGCAGAAGATCAAGAAGTATCTGATCAATTATCTGAACAAAGAATTCATTTTCTTCAGCTTCGCATCATACGTCTCATTTATCTTATTCATCGAAAAGAAAGATGATAGTCTGCGTTTCTGCATAAATTATAGAAAGCTCAATGCTTTGATCAAACGAAATCACTATTCTTTGTCATTGATAGATGAGACTTTCGCTTGCATTCAAGAAAGCAAGTATCTGACTTGATTGAACATCATTGCTGCATTCAACAAACTTTGCATGCATTCAAGCAGTGAAGATTTGACTACGTTTATTATCTTCTTCAATTTATACAAATATCATGTAATGCCCTTTGAATTAACAAATGAATCAACATTCTATCAACATTATATGAATGACGTGTTGTTTGAATATTTACATCAGTTTTGTCAGATTTATCTAAATGATATTATCATTTACAGTAAGATCTTGAAAAAACACAAGTGACATGTATGATTGATCTTGCATAGACTATGAGAGATCAATCTACAGATAAACATAAATAAATGCGAGTTTCATATGCAGAAAATCATCTTTCTAGAACTTTTGATGTTGATTGAAGAATTGAAGATGAATTCTCAAAAGATACAAGCAGTTGTTGAATGATTTACACTCAATAATCTCACTCAGATACAGTTCTTCATTGACTTCTGCAACTTTTATCGACGCTTTATCAAGAACTTTTCGAAGATTGTTCATTTCATGATTCAACTTATTCAAAAGAAGATCATATTTGAATAAAATGAAATCTGTCAGATGTCAGAATCATGTCTAAATGATACAATCAATGAAGATCAGAATTGATAGTGCTTGATCTTTAGAAATAGCTATAACTGAATATTAAGAATACAGAAGAAGATTGATACAAAAGCTTCTATTTATGTAATGTTCAGAGACTGTGCTAGACTCGAAAGAAATGTGTTTGTGACATGAGAAGAATGTGATGTAAATGAACAAGATGTTGACGAAAGAAAAGAGTGTTGAGAAAGAAAAAGAGTGTTGAGTCATATCTAAGTCAAACCTGACTAGCTCGCTGATTAGTTCTAATCATTACGCAGAAAACTCGATAGCGTTCACTGTGAATTGATTAAAGCTTCAGTTTTGTTCAGTCTTGATACGCTCGTAACATTACTCTTCTCTTTGAAAATTCATGTTCGCATAAATGTAGTTCATTTGCTCGCTTTTGTTGATAGTTATTTCGATATTTAGCGCGATTTGTTTGAATATAGCTTATGAAATTCGTTCAAAACTTTCTCTGAGTCATCGAATTTTTCTTTATTAACATAGTATCATTTGACTTTGTACTGTATTCGATCTCGATAGCGTCTGAAGTTCAATATATCATCTATCTCTCAATGTTCATCATCTTCAATAGTGATTGATCTGAATGATTCTGAATGCTGTTCTGATAGAGAGTCTTCTGAATACAATCGCAGTAGCTTCGAACTGAACATTGAATGCAGATGCTTTATGCTGACTGATAGATGAAGATGATAGAAGATACTCACTTTGACAGTGATTTGATAAAGATTTAACTGTTTGTCTTTCAAATCTTTGCAGAGTCTTGTTGTCTTGACATTTCTGAAAGATAGTTAAACTCAGTCATCTACTTCATAGATGACGTTTCGTCTATGTTTATTGATCTGAACTTCGATGATCAGCTTCGTCTTTTTCAATTGTTGATGATTGAAGTTCAGTAACTCTTTCATTCAAATGACAATATCATCTGCTTTTCTAGCTTCAAGTCGTTCATGAGTTGTTTTGTAGTCAATCATATCTGAATCGAAACTCATTCGAGAGTGAAATTCTTTATTGAAGTAGAAGAAAGTCATTGAAGTGATCGAGAAGATATTGAAATTGTCACTGAATTTCATCATAGATATTCATTTGACTCAGTCGTTCTGCATGTAATTGCAGTAAATTCTAAGTTCGCGTTCGACGTCTTGATTGACTCATTTCGATTGATTGTCGATCTCAGAATGATAGACTGTGAATAGACTAGCTGTGATTCTCAGTCGTTTGCAAAGACTTTTTCACATAGTCGATATGAATTGAAAGTCTCTGTTTGAAACAATAGAACTGAGTAGATCATGCAGTCAATAGACGTTTCATAGCATAATTCAAATCGTTTCTTCGACTGAGATGTCATCATCTTCTCAATGATAGAAAACATAGTGACGTTCTTTGATGAGACAACATATGATTGTGCAAATGACATTATAGTCTTCTGACAGAGATAGTTCAGTGATGAAGTTCATAGCTATATTTTTTCAGCGTTTCTGTGAAATTGAAAGAGAATGATGAAGTTCATTGATGCTATTTCTAGAGACTTTGCTTCGCTGACAAGCATGACAGTTTCAAATGTATCATCAAATAGTAGCTCGATGATCTGATCAATAGTAGAAACGCTGAACTAGATTAATGATTCATTTATTGTCAAGATGAGAGATTGAAGATTGATCATGCACTTCTTGTAGTAATTTCGTGTGCATGTTCTCAGAGACTCACAGTAGATCTTTTCTAAATAGAACGTCGTCAATGATTTTGCAATTCTTCAGTTTGATGACATGAAATTTGAGCTTGTTTTCGTTTATAGCTTGTTTATATTCGCTGCAGAACTCATCTGTTTGATTGATCATTTGTACTCGTTGATAGAGATTTGCTTTCGATTCAATAGATAGAACATCGACTTTATTGAGAATCAGAATAGTTTGAAAACGATTTTCAAGACACTGAGCTGATTCAAAAACGTTCGCTAGAAACATTCTGATTAAAGCATCGATTTTAGTGTTCATTTTGCCTGATCTAAAGATGATCTGAAAGTTGAACTTCGATAGAATGTTCAGATAGTTGACTTGTTGTCGACTTAACTGTTTGTTTTTCATGAAGATCTTCAAAGTCTGATGATTGATGAACATCTGAATGAGTAGTTCAATGCATTTCAGCTCGAGTCGTCAATGTTCAAAGCATCAAATAATGACTAGCAATTTCTTGTCATAAATGTGATAATTGATTTCAGCGAGAATCATGCTTTTACTGTAGAAGATCATCAAATGAAGAACTTTCTCGTCATCGTACTGAGATAGTATTTCATCTTTTACATAGTTTGAAGCATCAGTCTTCAGAATAGCTTGTCGTTTGAGATCGAAGTGACGAAGTACTGAAGTCGAGCTGACTTGTTTCTTTAGATTGTCAAAGGCTTGAACACAGATCTCGTTTCAAACAAAAGGCGTGTTCTTTCTAGTCAGCTGAGTGAACGGTTTGACTAGCTTCGAGAAGTTCTTAATGAAACGGCGATAGAAGTTAACAAATCTCACGAAGCTCTGAATTTCTTTTAGATTGATCAAAGTGATTCAGCTGACTATGACTGTCACTTTGCTGAGATTCATACGAAGGTCTAGTTCTGATACGATGACTTCTAGAAAGACAGTCTCTTCTACATCGAATTCGCACTTTCGAATATTCATCTGCAGTTCAGCTTCGCGTAGTCGACTCAATACTAGTTTGACGTGATCTCTATGTTTCTTTCTCGTTTTGCTATAGATGAGAATGTCATCTAGATAGACTTGACAAAAGTCGTTCAGAAAGTCTCATAAAACGTCATTCATATATTGCTGAAAGAAGATCAATTCATTAGTCAGTTTGAATGATAACATCTTGTATTTATATGCTTCTAAAGCAGTGATAAAAGTGATGTAATTCTTGTTATTGAGATGCATTCAAAGTTTGTTGAATGCTGATATGATGTTCAATCTAGTCAGATGCTTGCAACTCACTATTTTATCAATGATCTCGTTTATCAGCGATAGAGAATATCTATTTCTTTTGAAAATGACATTTAGCTTTTGATAGTTCATGCAGAATCGAAGATCTTTATTTGCTTTGAGAATGAATAGAACAAGAAAGAAATAGAGAGTCTGACTAGAAGTGATGAATTTCTTCGATAGATTCTCGTTTAAGTACTTCTTTACTTTCAGAAGTTTGACAGAGAACATTCAATAAACTCGACAGCAAGAAAGCATTGAATCACTGATGAGCTCGATTTTATGATTGTAGAAGCGATGAGAGAGCAGTTTATTCGATTGAGCTTGATCAAAAACATCTAGAAACTCATGATATTTCAATGACAGCTTTGCTTTAATATCTTTCAAATTCTGAGTCGTTTCATTGATTGAAGAGACGTTTAAAGCGTTCAAATCGCACTGAATATTCTATGCGATTTCTTCATTGATGTTCATCATGAATAGAGCAAAGACTTTGATCTTGTTTCTCTTTGAACGATTTAACAGTGTTTTGAACGAAGCTGCGTCTATGCTTTGAATCAAGAATGATTCTTCTCGAACGAGTCATTTGAGCATCATAGAGATCTTAGTCAAAATGATTGAAGAAAGCAAAGATGATCGCGATCAACTTGAGTGCTTTGAATTGAGAGAAATCGAAAAAATTGAAATAGAAGTATTCAATTGATTTGAAAAAACAATGACGTCATTTTGCATATTCAGTAATATTTCGTTTTTATTCATTCAGAGCTTACTCAATATGACTTCATGATGATCGATATCAGCTATCAACATTGATACAGTCAATTTCTTATGACTTTCAATGATGAGATTGAATAGAATTTTATGAGTGATGATCTTCTTAGATATCTTCTCATCATAATCTCTTATTAGCTTCTCTTTTGTCAGTGATATAGATTGAATTTTCAGTTTCTTGCATACTTTATTGACTAGATTAGAATGTATGATTGTGTAGATGACTGAATCACTGTCTATTAGAGAACAAAGATTGAAAGATCGATTCTGAGAGATGAGATGAGCATCAATTAGAAACAACTTTTCAAAGTAATTTTCTTTCGATAGAATTTCGTCTAGTTTGCACAAAGATATAATTTCTATCTCTTTGATGACTTTTGAAGAGATGACTAGTTTTTTGAATCGAAATTCGAATCGAAATCGAAGCGATCATATTCATTGTTCACTGCATTAATTCTAGTAGATCGATCGAGACACTCTTTAGAGCTATGATCTGATTTATGACATATGAAACAGCTTTCAATTAGAATATCTGCTTCTTTGACGCTAGTTAAAATCGCGTCGCGCGACTTTAGCTGATCAGACTTCGAATGATCAACTGACTGAGTGATAACAGTCGCTCTATGAAAGATAGTCTTAGAAAAATCATTAACGCGTTTGATCTTGTTCTTGATCTTTCAAATGACTCGCTGATTATTATTCAAATAAATCAGATAGAAACGAATTTCTTTTAAAGAATCAGATTGAACTAGTTGATTTACTCAAATGAATTGAAGACGAGAATGTATTTTATCTTTCAAATCAACGATCAGTTGCTTCTTGTGATAGTCTAGATAGAAAGATAGACGTTGAAACTGAGTATAGAATTCATTGAATTTCTTGAATCTCTGAATCAAGTTGTAGTATTCTCTACGAAAGTTGACTTTCTTATTCAAATCATTGAACAACTGAGTTAGCTCTTTCAAAAGATCATCGACGATTCTATAAAGATTGACATAGTCACGTTCGCGTCTAGCTTAAGTGATCTCAGCTGCGTCATCGAATAATCTAGAATGTATATAGCTCAATTTGACTCATTCATTAGAAAAGAGATCGACGTTGATCTCTAGTTTATTCTGAATTTTTTCGTATCAGTTCTTTCAAGTAAAGTTCTTTTCATCAGTAAACAGCGAAGAATCAGATATTTTTTGAGATCTAGAACGCTCAAAGTAGATGAAATCAGAAGAAGTGATTTCTTTAGCTTGAAGTCTAGTCTTCAACTCTTTGATTTCGTCTTCTTGTTGTTTATCTAACTTGTAGAGTTGATCTGTTTCTTCATCAAGAGCTAGACTTTAAGTCTTTCAGATTTCGTAGAACATGAAGAATATTATCGTTTCAGCAAATGATTTGTCATCTTCATGAATGAATGATGCAGCACTTGATGATTTCGTTCGTGATTTCAATGAATCAGCATCAGAAATTTGAGAGAAACGATTTTGAAATTCTTCGAAACGCTTTTCAGTAGATGAATGACTAAGCATGATGAGATTTGTTTGAAAAGAGAATCAAATGAATGATGATGCTCGACGATTGAAGAAGAAAGATGTATAGAATGATGTTTAATCTTCAACAAAGAAGATGAGATTTGTATGTTTGTTGATTTGATTGATTCTCTAGCAAACAACGAAGATTCTTTATCGTTGAATCTATCGATTGATTTGATTCTTGAGCAATTCACGAAGATTCTTTATTGTGATTCTCGTAATCGAGTGAACTTTGCGTACTTAATGAGCAATAAGTAGTCTAGCAATTCAAACAGTCTCGTCGTTGATTCTATTCAACTTTCTAGTGTTGTTCTATCTTTTGATTATCGTTGATCATCAGATAAATGAATTTCTTTAGACTCATTCTGTCTAGACGAGTATGTTGAATGAGTAATGAGATCAGTATCGTGTGATTAACGAATTCTTAATATAATGTCAGAATCGTGTCTAAGTGATACAATCAATGAAGATCAGAATTGATAGTGCTTGATCTTTAGAGATAGCTATAACTGAATATTAAGAATACAGAAGAAGATTGATACAAAAGCTTTTATTTATGTAATGTTCAGAGACTGCGCTAGGCTTGAAAGAGATGTGTTTCTGACACGAGAAGAATGTGATGTAGATGAACAACATGTTGATGAAAGAAAAGAATGTTGAGAAAGATAAAGAGTGTTGAGTCATATCTGAGTCATATCTGAGTCATATCTGAGTCATATTTGAGTCAAACCTGTTAGGGGCCTGCCTAGAGCGGGTCAGATAGGGGTGTCATTTAACTAGAAGATAAATGCTAAGAAAGAAAGATAGCTACGGGAAAGAAGCTGGCTACATATGTGTGTTTCTCAGCCGACGCTAGGCCCAATAGGGACTAGTCAAGGTGACGGAGCGAAGATAGGCCTGGTAAGGCTAGAAGGCTGAGCCTGGCAAGACTAGGATCGTGACATTACTTCCCCCCTTCGACGATTCATGTTCGCATGAATGTATTTTCTGCTCGGCTCGATTGATTGCCCAATCATGATTTCACAGGCTCAGATCTGTTAAATCGTGATTGGTTGAATTGTCGATTAGCGCGATTTGTTCGAGTATTGAATATGAAAATCGTCAACGATCTTCTGAGCGTTCATAAATTCGTCGTCATCAGCGTTGTATCAACTGAGATCATTGTCATAGTCATTTTATTTGACTCTATACTGAAGCCGTCTTTGATATCGACGGGAATTCAATATATCATCGATTTCTCGCTCGTCTTCGTCGTTTATCACTATTGAATCTGAGGATTCGTTCTTTTGATCAGGCAAGAGGTCGTCGACGGCAGAGCGAAGCAGGTCAGAATGAAATACATCATGAACACGCATAGACTCTGATAATTTCAGTTTATATGAAGAGTCGACGAGATCTAGATTGGTGAAAGAATCGAGCATTTTGTCATCTAGCTTCTTGAAAGGTCTCGCTGTAACGATGTTTCTTTCATTCAGGAACATCTTTGATTCGATCTCGTAATCAACTTCTTTTCTATGCTTATTGACTTGTTTCATCATTTGTTCCCGTGTTTTGACTAGCGACTCGCGAGCA
>JAABUV010000514.1_pt1 | contig 58523 bp, 49 predicted proteins | sample 5559971 | NCBI WGS metagenome assembly JAABUV01 (sample SAMN10711881, study PRJNA513362) | rock metagenome | isolation source: Antarctica rocks | place: Antarctica: Victoria Land, Knobhead nord | collected 2015-12-19 | reverse complement strand
TATGAAAAAATGTATGACTGAGACTTTTATACTTCATCACTTTGATCAGACTTGTGAGACTATTCTGAAAACTGACTCATTCAACTACGTAAACGACGAAGTTCTCTCTCAATATAATGACGAAGAAGTACTACATTCAATTGCTTTCTATAGCAAGAACATGTCTTCTGCTGAGTGCAACTACGAAATATATGATAAGAAACTGCTGATCATCATTTGAGCATTTGAGCATTGATGATTCAAACTGAAGTTAACTAACATTTCTATCAAGATGTTCATCGATCATTAAGCACTCACTTCATTGATGAAAGACAAAGAGCTGAGCAGACATCAGATGCGCTGAATACAAAAGCTAGCTGATTTCAACTTCAAGATAATGTATTGATCTGATAAACAGAACATTAAGATCGATGCATTAACTCGTCAAGCTGACTTCGTACTCAGAAATTTCGATAATGAACGCGTTTACTATCAATGAATCATTATTCTGATGTCAAATCAAATGAAGATTGCTGATCTAGAGAAGAATGTCAGCGAGTCAATCTATAAACAAGTTCTTGACGTAAATGAAATCGACGAGAATTGTATTCTACTTCGTGAAGCAAAGATCAGAAACGAAGCACAATGCAAAGACATCAAGCTGAAGAATTGTTGAGTTCAGAATAAAATCTTATACAAAGATAGTCAGCTATGAGTCTTGTTCAATGAACTTCTGCAAATGAATCTGATTCGTGAGATGCACGATCAATTCTCAATAAATCATCTTGATATTCTTAGAACGATAAAGATCATTAAATGAAACTACTATTGATCATTCATGTGAAAGACAGTAAATTGATATATTTGAAACTGTTATGTTTGTCAACGATCAAAGACATCTAGAAATAAATCAAATGACTTGCTTCAATCTTTATTGATATCTGAACAGCGATGACAAGACATAGCAATGAACTTCATTATCAATCTATCTGATTCATTCGACTACAACGCTATTCTGACTGTCATCTGCAGATTATTAAAAGAAAGACATTATATTTCTTGCATCATTAATGATGAAGAAATCATAATCGAAAGAACAGTGAAAATGTTGATTCAATGAGTATATTAAACTCATGATCTATTCAGCTTCATTGTATCTGATAGAAATACACAATTCATCTCTATTCTATAAAAGTTTCTTTGTAAACGACTGAGCATTTCTCTTTGATTGTTCATCATCTATTATTCTCAGATCAACGATCAAAGCGAATGAGTCAATCAGAACGTCAAACGCTATCTGCGTTTCTTCTGTTCATACATGCAGAACGACTAATTCAAGTGACTATTCATGATCGAGTTTGTTGACAATAACATCTTGTTCTAAGTCATCTTCTTGATTCTCTTCTTCATGAACAAGAGCTTTCATTCTCGTATGAGCTTCGATTCTGACATCATCGAGTATGAAAGCACTTGCGAACGCTTGCAGATCAATTGAGTCAAGAATATATTTGATCACATGAATAAAACATTGATCTTCGCTCGCGAAGCTTTGATCAAAACATGAGAGCAAATGATGAATTAAGCTAACAAGTATAGAAAGAAAGTCAATTACAAGATTAAATCAAAGATGTTTTTGAATGAACGAAACATCATTACAGCAAGATCTTTCAAAAAGCTGAATGACAAAATGCTTGATTCATTTTAAATCATCAACTTTGTTGACTCATTCTATAAATTGAAACTATCAGACATTATGCATATACACGACGTGTTTCATTCAGATCTTCTTCATTCTGCCGTCAATGACTCTCTGTCTGATCAAAAGAATGAATTTTCGAAGTCAATAGTGATAAACGATGAAGATGAATGAAAAATCGATGATATATTGAACTTTCGATGCTACAGAAGACGACTTCAATATAAAGTTAAATGAAAGAGCTATGACAACAATCTCAACTGATATAACGCTGACGATAATGAGTTTATGAATGCTCAAGAAATGATTAATGACTTTCATATCAAATATTCAAGAAAATTGCATTAGAAACAACATTCATGCAAACATGAATAGTCAAGAAAAGAAAGTAATGTTATGATTTTAGTCTTTGTTTATTCTACGACTAGTCTTCATCTTGATTTCATTCTAATCGAGTCTAGCGAGAATCTGAGCTAGATGTGATGTTATCGAGTCTCTGTGTTCATATGTGTAAGACATCAATTCTTTCAAGTTTAGCACAGAGCTGAGAAATGCACATATAAGAATTGAGTTCTTTTCTGTAGCTACTTTTCTTTCTTAGCATTTATTTATTAGTTAAATGACACTCATATGACTCACTTTATGCTGATCTTTAACACTTCTAACGAAATTTCAATGAAATTCAATCATTCATCTTTCATTAATGAGTTCAAGCATTTTCTGACATTGATGAAGAGCTTTAACAGCTTAAGCATCATTAATCTCACTTCATCTTGATTATCATCTTGTTCATCAAAGTTAAGAACATTTTTGCATCAACTAGTAATTCTTTGAATTCAAAGATCATTATTTTTGTGACTGTTGTTTTGACAGTATCTTCATCTCTTTCTTTCTCATCTTTTAATGAGTCAATAAATCTAAACTTTGTCATTATCATCATTCAAGATAAGACTTCAATCGTTTCTGAAATCAAGAAAATCTGCAACAAGTGAAAGTTGTGCTACTACTACAAGTTGTAACATTTGAACAAAATTGCTAAAGAATGCTCAAATAAGAAGTTCTTCACTCTGCATATCATGAACATCTACGATAGTAACATCATCAGTATAAATGAAGAAGTCTCGCTGTCTGCAAGAAAAGTTTAGTCTTTAAGCTAAGTCACGCTCAGAGATCTGTATACATATTATCTTGTCTACTAGTCTCAATCTTCTCACTCTCACTTCAATCATATAGAAAGTTTTCTGCTAAATCTGTCTTGAAACTCTTTGAATTCAATTTAACATTCAAAGATAGTCACATGATAGTATTCTGTATTTTACATCAAACTCAATCTAAAGTTCTCACTCTTACTTTGATCGATAGTGAAGTCTTTGCTTATGTTTTTATGAATAAATTCTTTGTGTAACAACATCATCTTTTCTTGCATCAATTAACTCACTCTTACAGACTTCAAGAATTTGATGATCAAGTTGCTTTAATCAATGACATTACTTATATTGTTGAAATCACAATGATTTTCAATGAATACATCAAAAGACTATTCTTTTATATCATTGAATTAAGTCAGTACTTCATCATCATGAATCTGTCATGACTTCATCATCACGTCATTGATGTCAATTTTGAGCATAATATTCTCATCTTGTTTTTCTTTTTTTGTTTTAATCATTATTGCTCATTTTTCGTCAAGATCTATGATTTTAATCAATAAGAAGAAAATTTCTCGTTCGAAGTTAACAAAGTAGCTTCTTCTCAGTCTCGCTCTCAATTCACTCACAAGAAGCAATTCAGTCTACAGATTACTCATAAGAAGTAACTCAGTTTTCAGTTCACTTGCAAGAAGCAACTCAATTCTTCATTCACTTGAAAGAAGTAACTCAGTTTTCAGTTCACTCACAAGAAGCAATTCAGTTCTCAATTCACTTACAAGAAGCAACTCAGTTTCTCATTTGCTTACAAGAAGCAATATAACTCTTCATTTGCTTATAAAAAGTCAACTAATACTCAGCTCATTCACAAGAAACAAATCTCGTTCAGTCTTGTCTTTCATCTGAAACAAGAAGCTTTTAGTTATATTCTTCAAGTCATTCAAAAAGAATACTCATCAAAAATCAAGTGTTGAAATTCTTTTTTCTTTAAAACTTTTATTGTTTCTCAAGCATATCAATTTAATCAATCTTTTATACAACTTGACATAGTTGAGTTGAAAGTTCGAAGCTTTGATCATGCTGCTCATGTCAAAAACATTAAAGTGTTTAACATCACTTTAAAGAAAATCAATGTCTTTTTGAATCTTGAGTCAATCTCGTTTTCTAGTCTAGACTTTAATGAGTCAAAATCGCGTCACATAACTTTGACTGTTCATTCAAAGAACAGTTCAACTCTTGCTCAGTTCTCATTTCACTCTTAAGACAGTATGTATGATAAGAATTATTGTTTGAATCTTCATTAAATGAAAAAGAAATTTTATTTGACTGCATTCACGACACAAGAAGATCTTGAAGTTTATTAACAAAGTAAGAACGTTGATTCAGTCACAATTTTATTGTTTAAATATTTTGAGTTTTTAAATGTCTTCTTTAAGAAAAACGTCGATATCTTGTCTTTGCATTAAGCTCATGATCATGTCATACATCTTAAAGAAGATGCTTAACTCTCAGTCTTTGCTTTGTACAACATGAGTCGTGATGAAATTCTAGAACTTCATCGTTATCTGAATGAAAATCTGAGCAAAGATTTCATTCAAGTCAGTTGCTTTCAGACAATCATCTCTATTCTCTTCATTAAGAAACTTGAAGAAGAACTTTGCTTCTGCGTGAACTATTAAGATCTGAACGCTATCACAATCAAGAATTAATATTCTCTGTTTCTGATCTCAGAAACGCTGAATCATTTAAGTTGAGCTAAAATCTTTATTAAGCTGAATATCATCTTTGCATTCAATCAACTTCAAATCAAAGAAGAAAATGAAGCTTTCATCGTCTTTTGCACTTAATTTAAATTATTCAAGTATCTAGTCATGCTCTTTAATTTATGTAATGAGTCTGTCTCATTTCAGAAGTACATCAACCATACTTTTTGCAAACATTTAAATAAGTTTTATACAACTTATCTAAATGACATCTTGATCTATTTCAACAATGAACTTGAGCACAAGATTTATGTCAAACTTATTCTGTGAAAGCTGCAAGAAGCAGATCTTCAGATAAATATAATTAAATGTAAGTTTCACATCACTTAAGTCTTGTATCTAGAATTGATAATCATTATTGAAAAGATTAAGATGAATTCTTCTAAGATAAACATCATTATCAACTGACTCATTCTGATTAACGTTAAAGATGTTCAAAGTTTTCTAGATTTCGCGAACTTCTATAGAAGATTCATCTATGACTATAGTAGAATAGCTATCTCGCTCACTTGTCTCATCAGAAAAGATGTACTCTTTGTCTGATCTCAGAAATGTCAGATTGCATTCAACACTTTTAAGAAAGTCTTCACTTTCAAGATTATTCTTTGTCATTATAATTCAAATCACAAGATTGTGATAGAAATTAATGTTTCAAACTATGTGTTTGAAAATATTCTCTTTTAATATGATGAGAACAAGATTCTTCATTCAGTCACTTACTTTTTAAAGAAGCATAATTCAATTGAGTGTAACTACGAGATTTATAATAAAGAATTCATGATCATTGTTTGTACTTTCAAGAAATGATGATCAGAGTTTGAAGACTTTATTTACTTTGTTAAGATAATCACAAATCATAAAAATCTTGAGTATTTCATGTCAATTAAGCAGTTGAGTCATCATTAAGCTCATTGAAGTGAGTTTCTATCTAGATTCAACTATCACATCGCTTATTATTTTGACAAGATCAATGATAAATTGAATGCTTTGACACGTCACTCAAAAGATCTTTTTAAAGAGAAAAATATATTCAATTCTTGACATCAATATCAACATCAGACAATTCTGAAAACTTATGTTTTAAATCTTGATATTATTAAAAATCTTATTCTTGATGTCTTTAACATCAAAGTCATGAAGCTTCAGTTACAAATCATTACTTTAGATTCAGTTCAGTTACATCTGTTTTCAATTATCTCAACATTTTTGCAAATTCTAGCTTTTATGAATCTAGAAATCAAAGAATTCAACATTGAAAACATCAAGTCTCAGCTAGATCAAGACATTCTGAATCTTGATGAAGATTCTGCTGACATTCTCACTCAGACATTGTGAAAGTAAGTTGAAATCAATGACAAATTCGCAGTTCAGATAATTGAAGTGCTTCACAATGAAGCACAACATTACAACAAGATTTCTTTAATTAAGTGTAAAGAACATGAGAATTATCTGTACTTTCAAGAAAGAAAGTACATGCTTAATTCAAATAAACTATGTCTTCATATCATTCAGCTCGCTCATGATAGTATCATTGATGATCACTCAGAAAGAGCAAAAAGCTATGAACTGATCAATCAAGTTTACTGATGATCAAACATTTATAAGTATGTTCAATGCTTCATATGAAACTATCACATATGCACATGTTTCAAGCTCTTTAAACAATGAACTCAAGAATGATTGTGTTCTCTTTCAATCTTTGAACGTTGTTGACGTGATATCTTTATGAACTATGTAGATTCTTTATCGCTCAGTATCTTCATGAATATCACATATAAATATGTTTTAGTCTTTATTGATCATCTTATCAAAATGAGACATTTAGTCTTTATCACTTCTATGAAAGTTGAAGAAGTTATCAATTGCTTCTATGCTCATGTTTGAAAACATCATGATTTATTTGAGTTCTTCATGTCTGATCGAGATATACAATTCATCTTCAATGTCTGAAAGCATATGTGTAAAATGTTGAAGATAGATGCTAAGTTATTAACAACATATCACTTTAAAATCAATGATCAAATTGAGAAAGTCAATGCTGTCATGAAGCATTATCTTTGAGTCTTCATCAACTACATGCAGAATGATTGAGCTAAATGACTTTCTGAAGTTGAATTTGTCATCAATAATGCATCATCATTAATCACTTTAGCATCACTCTTCTTGATCAATTTAAGTCAAAACTCATGTTTAAACTTTAAGTCTTCTGAGTCTTTGCTCAAGAATCTTACATTTCAAGCTTGAAACAAGTTAATTAATGTTGAAGAGTTCATCAAGAAGATGAAGAAACTAACTGAGCATTTACATGATGAAATGCTTATAACTCAGATTATTTACAAATTCAATGTCAATCTCTTTCATCGTTCTTGTTCTAAATACTTCATTGAAGATGAAGTTTGACTGAATGTTCATAATCTCAGCATTGCTCATCTTGCTGTCAAGTTAAATGATCATAACGTTGACTTCTTCAAGATCAAGCATGTTTTCAAGAACAATTCTCTGATCATTGAGTTAAATCTTTCAGCATTCATGAAAATTCATTCAATCTTTCATGTCATTCTTCTGAGTCATATCACAAGTGATTCTCTTTCAAGTCAACATCAGAAATCTTAAGAACTCATTATCATCAAAAATGATGAAAGATTTTGATATATAAACAGCATATTAAACTTCAAGCGTGATAAACATTATAATTCATCTTTGCTCAAGTATTACATTGATTAAAAAGATCACTTTTCTACTTGAGAGTCTTTTTATCTTCTGAATAATTGTGAGCAAGCGCTTGATGAATATCATCTCGTCAACTCTGTCGTTAAAGAATCACATGTACTGTCATGTGTGATGTCTTAATATCAATGTCAAGAACTTTAAGTTCAATCTTCATTATCTCGACTCAGCTCAGATCTGACTCAGATGTATTTTAATCTCATCTGTGCATCATCATGTTAAAATGCGTCTCATCTCATCTTGTTCTTCAGACATCTTGCTCAGATTTGACTTAGATGTGACTCAGATTTATTCTAGTTTCATCTGTGCTTCATCACATTAAAATGCATTTACATTAATTCTTGTCTCATTTTAGTCTTTGTTTTCAATTCTTTCTCATTTCATCTTGTTTCTTCTCATTGTTTTGCAGAAGCTCAATCTTAAAGAGAGAAGTTATTGTCATGATGTCAAATCATCAATTCAATTTAGAACATAAATCGTTGATATTTTAAATAATCTTGATTCATTGAATCTGTTTTGTAGTTCAATGAATCAAGTCATTAATTTAGTCATCATCATTTTAATCTGATCTCAGCAATTTTGTTTCAATTATTTCAGTAGTGTGCATGAACTTCTGCAATCTTAAGTCAATAAAACTACTGTCTAGTCTTGATTCTGCTCAATTCATGTATGTAAAAGTTGAGCTTTCGTTCTTTTCTTTCACTCTTTATCTTTCATCTTGTACATTATTTGATGTATTATCTTGTACTCAAATTCTATCAAAGTAATAATAATATCAGTCTTTTATATTAATAATATCTCTAGTCTAGCTCAGTTTCTGACAGTCAAGTTGAACATGACATAACTCATGACATATTAAGTTGAAGATATGACGTGATCTAAACAATGTCTTGACAAGATCACAGAGTTTCAAAGTTAACTCAGATCTGATTTTCAACTCAGTTTCTGATTCTAGTCTTTGATCTAATTTCTATGTGTCAATTCATCATGACATTGTCAGAGAAATTCTGAATGTGAAGTGCTTTGCAATACATTCAATCTCAATTATATATCATTTTGTCAATGTTTCTAATTGTTCTTATATATTTTAGCATAATCTGTCATCTTTCAAATCTTTATCTTCATGTCTCAATGTAAATCTGACAATGAGAAAGAAGAAAAAGTCTGCAATCTTGTCTCATGTGAGAGATGTTTGATGAAGTGATGATTGCATGATGTTTGTTATGTCGTGATGATTGCACTTTCTTGTCGAGCGCATTTGAGCATCTTTGTGCTTTTTTCTTCTGTCTGTTGATTTACATATGTAATCATTTCATTAAAGAGTAAAACTATCATAATACAGTGATTCTTCTTTTCTAATAATGAGTTTATGCTTGAAAGTGAGTAATTATGCTTTTTGCTCATGTTTCAGCCTTGTTTCAAAAGCTTCTATAAGCTTCGAGACATCTTTCATATCTTCGCTCAATATTCATTGATCATATTCAATGAAATATCTCTTTCATTGTATCTTATAATATAAGATTTTCTTTCTATTTTGCTTTTGTAAAATCTTTTCTATCTTTCATTCTTACTCATCATTAATAAGCTTGAGTAGAGAATAATCAAGTATAGAGTCATCGTTTAATCTACAATTATACGTCTTTAAAAGAAATACATGAAAGACAAAATGAACTTTATAAATGATTGAAAGATCAAGATGATATGTCTGCTTGTTTATGAGTTCTTGTATACAAAAGAATTCTATCATCTTATTTAATAGCTTCTTACTCAACTTCTTCTGCTTCAGGTTTTTTGCTCATAGCATGATTAAATTATTAATATTAAAGAACTTAAACTTATGTTTTTAATTATAATACTTTGTCTGAGCATTGATTGCATTTTCTCATCATTGCATCAACATGTTTCACACATCTTGCAGCATTTCAACACGTTCTTTTGCTGCTGACACTTCTTCTTTCATAACATCATTCTCAATGTATATGTTAAAGATTGACTTATAGTCATATATGATTTTAAAGAAACTACAGTTCAACGAAGCGTACTTCGTCTGATGATAAATGAACTCAACTATGAGTAGAAGTGTAACTCAGTCATCTTGCTTTTCAAAACAATACACTCTTAAATAATGTTTCAACGTTTGATTCTATTGTTCTGTCTAATCGTCTGTTTGCAAATGAAAAACGATTCTTAGTCGTTATTTCATCTTGACATGATAGCAGATCTTTGATCAGAATGCATTAATAAATAGACTATCTTTATCAATAACTATATCACTTGAAATCTCATATTTTAAAGCAATATTTTTAAAGAACAACTCTGCTAACTTTACAACAGTCAGAGTTTTCTTCATAGACAGATAACGCGTCATCTTTATGTAATGATTGACTATCACAAGAATCAAGTCATACATAACTTTTTTTCATTTACTAGACGACAGATCTATTATAAAATTCATAGTGATTTCTTTTCATGAATCTGTGAATCGAGATAATGATCTCAACTCATTATATAATAAATGATGTTTCATCTTTACTCTTTGACAAATGTCACAAGTATTTATATACTTTTTCAGTAATATTTGCAATTTAATAGCTCGCAGATCTTGTTAACATCAAAATGTCTTACTAATGAATCATCATGATGATGTTTCAACAACTCTTCTTTGACAGAAAGATTTTTTGAAACATATAATGATTCATTGTATTTTATCATTTCTTGATTATTCAATGTTCAAGCTTTGACATCATTCTTTTGTATATTCATCGTTTCATCTGCTTTTAATCTTACAGCAAATTCATCATCTTGTTATAAAATCTTAATGAGCTTGACTACAAATTTACTACTGAAGTTCTATGTTGTTTTATGAATTGTTAATACTTTGACAATTGCACGTGAAATGAGTTGTTTGCAATTAACAGTTTCAGCAACAGAATTAAGCTGTTTCTCAGCTACATTGCAATCTTTATAAGTTGATGTTTCAACATCTGTGCTTCTCAAAGTTGTTGATTCGAGTTGAGAGATTTTATCTTTCAAGAAATGTACTTCATTTAAATGCATTTCTCGCACTGCTAAAGTCATGACTTTCAGCAGCATACTTCTGACATGCATTGCTGAACATATACTTGTGTTTTTACTGACATTGTAAACAAACATCTTCTCGACTTTGTTAATCACTCATGTACAATAGATTTCATCTTGCGATTTACTTTCAACATGTTTCACTAAATATCTTCATTCACTGACATTGTGAATGAACATTTTCTTGACATTGTTAATCACTTGTGTTCATCAATGAGTTTCATCTTGCAATCTACTTTCAAAATGTTCTGCTAAATATCTGTTCATACTTATACTGTAAATGAACATCTTCTCAACATTGTTAATCACTCGTATACAGTATAGTTCTCTGATCACTATGAATATAAAGTTATTTAAACTTTCTATTCTTGTTAGCTTTCGCTGCAGAGTAAGCAGCAAATAATTTGCAAAGATATTCTTACTTTTATAATCAGATCATCTTGATGATACATTAATCGAGTTTGTCTTTTCTGATCTATGTGTTATTTCAAAGTTGCAAATCAACAATCTCATGATTCATTTAACTTGTCTTTCGTTTAGCTTTTGAACATTTATAAAACTCTTCAGATTATTATGATCAGTCAGAACTTCAACAGTATGATAATTGTCTTTCACATAGTATCATCAATGTTTAAACATTGTTACTATGACTAGAAGCTTCTGATCATATGTCTCATAGTTTCTTTTGACATTTATCATCATTCTGAATCAAAATGCAATCAAATGTCACTGATCTTCGTCATCTGACTGAGACAAAATATTCGCGACTGCATAATTGAATGTGTCAATCTCGATGCATATATGTCGCTCTGAATCAAAGTGTCTTAGTATAGATGCTCTCATAAAGACGTCGCAAAGCTAATTAAAAGCTTGTTTCGCTTCGCTCAATCATATGAATAAGCTTATTTTTACATTTTTTACACTATCTCTCAGCAGTTCTGTTAAAGACTCTGTTATTTGAGAGTAGTGATGTATAAACATCGATAGAAATTGACAAATCTCAGAAAAACTTGTATTTCTTAATACATCTTCGATCTGAATCATGTTTTGATGATGTTTATTCTACTTGAATTCATCAAAACACTCTTGATGAATATGATAAATTCTAGAAAGTTCACTTTAGTGATAAAGAATTTATACTTCTTCAAGCTAGCATATAGCTTGAACTTTCTTAATCTTTCAAGAATCTGCTTCACGTGATCTACATGATCAATCTTCTTCATGAAGAAGATTAAAATGTCATTTAAATAAACAACATAAAAATCATTTAAAAGCTTTGTCAAGATTTTATTAATATAAATCTGAAAGATGATAAATGTGTTGATTAAATCAAATGACATGATCATATACTTGAAGTGATCATAATGAGTATGAAACGTCATCTTTCACTCATTTTTACATTGAATTCTGAAACAATGATAAACATTCTTCAGATTTAACTTAGTGAACTGCTTAACTTAACTAAGTCTGTTTAGAGTTTCACTAATTAAAAACAGTGAATGATGATTTTTAACAGTGATCTTATTCAAATCTTAATAGTTCATGCATAAATAAAGACTATCATTTCTTTTGAGAATGAATAAAATAAACGTGTCAGTTGAGCTGATAAAGTGCTTAATTCATTCTTTTACTAAGACATCATCTAGATACTGTCTCAAAGTCACTAACTTTGTGTTCAACAAATTATACAATAATTCATATAATGACTCTGCAGTGATTTCGATTGCATGATCGTGATCTTCATGCAAAAGCAATTTGTCAACACTTTCTGTTAAGAATACATCTTTGTATTCTTTCAATTCAACGAGTAAAGTCTGCGTTTCAAGCGCATTTGTGATACAATTTGTTGCATTATTCATTGCTTTCACTTGATATTCAATGATCAACTCTTTGACAACGTTGATAATGATAAGAACATACACAGTAAACTCATCTTGTAGAGCTTTTGCAAATGCTTGTACGAAGAACAACTCAAATGCGTGCTCATTCACGTTGAAACATCATGTTCTCATGATCATGTTTATTCAAATATGCTTGAATTGCATACTTGACATACTCAAAATCAGAGAAGATTTCTTCTTGTTGATAGCATAAAAGATACTTATATCTTTTTTCTCTATGCTTCAGCTGTTTCTCAGTCAATAACACATCTTATAGACATCATAACAATAAACACTCTGATCATTCATTCAAGTAAATCTTGAAAGATTAACATTCAACAAAAGCATACTTTGTTCAATAATGAAACATTGACTAATTACATTCATCTCAACATCAACATTCATATGAATCTTTGTTTCTGTCTTCTGATCTTCTTGAATTACATACTCTCTATATATAAAAGTCTTTATGAAGAGAACTTCTTGTTTTTTCCTTAATGATTTGAAGTGTTCATCAAAAGTTTGTCTTTTCTTAAAATCTTGAAATGACTCATATGTGACATTGAATTAATAAGTACTCGATTCATGTTAAATTCTTTTAATCTATTCTTGATCTTTTCGTCTTTACAATCAATAAAGTAATGACTCTTTTAATTGCACATGTAACACATTATGTTGAACAAATTCTTGTTATAACATGATGAAGTGTGTGAATTTATCTTTGATGAAGAGTCAAGTTTAGTTGATTGATGAGATTTCTTTCACTTTAAATGAGTCTTCTTGTTAACTTTATCTCAATTATGCAAGTTCTTATCTCAAGATTATTTTGATGACAAGACGTGTTCTTTTCACAGATTTGTTTTCAATTGAGCAATAAGATCAATTAATGCATTTCATGTGATAGAAATTGACTGCACATTAGTAATAATCATGCGCAGCTCAGATCTCAACTTGATGAATAAATGAGCTTGCTTATGCTCATCACTATACAACGAAAGTTGATGTTTCAGAGTGCTCAGATGAGCTGCAAACGTTCATATCATCTGATTTGAACGTTGCAATGCGTTCGCATACTGTTGAGTCATGTTTATGCTTCGATTCATCAAGTTCTCAATTAAATTCAGAAGAAAGTTGATAAAATTGAATCACATTTGCTAAGCTGCAAACATAGTTTCTTCATGATTGAATCAAAGTAAACTGATTGTTGAATTGAGTTTTGAATTGATATTTTGAATTTAACTCAATTCAAAGTTGAGTTACTTACATTTTCAACTCAACTTAAGTCAAATTGAGCATATTTTCAACTTAACGTGACTTAACTTAACTGAAAATTGAGTCAACTCAACTTGACTGGTCAAGAATTTGAGCTTAACATTAAGAGAGTTAAATATAGAAGATTTTTCGATTTTTGACTTTTGCATTACCTTTTTGCATTATCTTTTGATAGAGAGTCATGAAGAGAAACATGAAGATCATTTGATAAAGAGTCATGACGAAAAACATGAAGAGAAACATGATGAGAAACATGAAGAAAAACATGACGGAAAAACATAAAGATCATTTGACTTTGATAGAGAGTCATGACGAAAAAACATGATAGAAAGTCATGAAGAAAAATCATGTAAACTGTTCAATTAAGCTATTTACATCTATCTAATATCTTGTCAAGTCGAGTTGAGTTTTCAAGTCGAGTTGTCGAGTCAAGCTTCTCAACTTGATTCAAGTGCTTGAATTTAACTTCTCAACTCAATTTGATACTTTTTCAAAAAAATTTCAACTCAACTTGATACTTTTCGAGTCAAGTACTCAACTCAACATGATTAGTCTAAATCAAAGTTTCTTTGATTCACTCTTCAGATAAATCATGCAGTATAAAATCTTTTTCTCATTACTTTCAAAATATTAAAAGATATTTCAAAACGAGATTTTGATATCGCGAATTCACTCTCTATGTTCTTTTATAATTTTGTCATGATACTTCTTCAAAAACATTGAGAGTCTTTACTTTTGTAAAATGACTTCATGATGACTTCGTTTCATCATCATCAACACTATGAAGACAATGCATAAATTATTCAAGTTCTTCATGAGAGCTTAAGTGAAGACTTAATGACTTTTCTTCATTATTTCAATGACTTGCAGAGTCTTAATCTTTGATTGAATAGCTGCTAACTTCTGTTTCTTTTACAATTCATCACATTAAAGCATTACTCATGTCGACTGTTTATTAATATCAAGAGAGAGTTCATTTTCTGCTTCTTCACTTTCTGATTTTATTATATGACGTTCATTTTCTGATATGATGTTTTGTAAAATCAAGATGTCATCATTTCAACTTTGTTACAATCACGTTGCTGTTGTCATGCTTGAATATCAAATCATCATCTTTAAGAAGAGTTTGAAATAATTAAAACTGTGATGATTAAGTCTACTAAATGAATAGATCAAATTTATAAGAATGATATGACAATGTAATATTCTAAGCAGACACAGAATGAGTATATATTATGATAGAGCTAATTATTAAGAAGCTCTCGATAACTTGAAAGAATTGATCGACTATAAAGAGTTTGTCAAGCATTGTCAAGTTGAGCACAACATAACTTATGATATATTAAGTCGAAGATATGATGTAGTCTAAACGATGTCTTGACAGAGTCATAAAGTTTCAGAGCTAACTCAGATTTAACTTCTATGTGTCAATTCATCATGACAAAATGAGACATGACTATTTCAAAAGTTATTTGCATTGATTATCAGAGAATAATTTGAACAAATGCTATAAAATATGCAATGCAAGTCAAACGTCAGAGCATTTACTACTAAATTGCAAGCATTATAGATCAGAGCAGATAAAGCTTAAGAAAAAGACTCAGTTCAAAAACACAAACATCATATTAATGCTGTTCATCATTAAAATCGAAAGAATTGCAACACTAAAGTATTTAAAAAACACTTGAATTATGATGAGAAAATGATTATTAGAAACGAAAGAGTAGAATGCAAAAAGTGCGAAGAAACAAAGAAAAACGAAAGTACAATTGCAAGAGTTTGAGCGAAAGCACTTGTATATGCAAACTATTGATGTGATTAATCAACGAGAAGATATAAAGCAGCGACTTTGATCAGATTACATGTAACTTAGCATACATACAGCGTCTAGACAGTATCATAGTCATAGATTGCATGCACTTAATGAAGAAAGAAAAAAAATGAAGTCATCAGACAGCGAAGCATATACTCAGACATTGCTTGAACTGAACGCATTTATGATTAAAAATGCTACGTGACATTGACTTCTTGAACTATTAAATAATGATCATGATCACGAAAGATTTCAAAGCAGCAGTAAGATTGATGATGAAAATGAAGCTTCTGAAGTAATTTAAAGTGACTAGAACACTTATTTTTTAACATGCAATCAACATGAACAAATTTGATACATAGTCTTAATCTTGTCATTTTAACTGCGTAAAGCAGTTATATAAATAGTGAGTGATTTTCTATCTCAGAGAATTTTGTTCACTTGACACACATAGCATAAAGTTTCTCATGAATTGATTTAATCAATGTCACAAAAGTGTATGAATTTATTATTATTATTATTATCTTTTTGATAGAAAGTCATGATGAGAAAAATAAAGATTATTTGATAAAAAATCATGATAAAAAGTCATGATAAAAAGTCATAAAAGAGAAACATGAAGATCATTTAATAAAAAGTCATGAAGAAGAACATGAATATTATTTGATAAAGAGTTATAAAGAAAAACATGAAGAGAAACATGAAAATCATTTGATAAAAAGCTTCAAGTCATGTTGAGAAAACATGAAGATCATTTGACTTTAATAGAAAGTTATGACAAGAAAACATAATAGAAAGTTATGAAGAGAACTCATGAAAACTGTTTAATTAAGCTATTTACATTTATTTAATATCTTGTTAAGTTGAATTGAGTTTTCAAGTTGAATTGTTGAATTAAGCTTTTTAACTTAACTTAAGTTCTTGAATTCAACTTCTTAACTCAACTCAACACTTTTTCCAAAAAAATTCAATTTAACTTGATGCAATCAGTTTAATTCTGATTTACGAAAGATTTATTAAAGAAATCTGCAAAACATTGAGCAAGATACATGATGTTTGCATGAAGTGAACTTAAACTCATGATGCTACATTTGCATTGAAAAAATACAAACTCACATACTTCATCAAAAAGTCAAAGAAATTTGACATGATGATCAGCATACATATAGAAAGCTCAGTAATTAAGTTGAAATTAAATGTACAAGTTCTGAAAGTTCAGCTAAATATAAAATTATGATGAGATGCACATCTTCGTCAAATAAAAGCAGATCATGTCACAAGAATGCTAGTACTGAGTCATTTCAAGATCTTCACGTAAGATGTTATCTTCATAAAAGCTTAATAAATGTATTTAATGATAGTAAGATAATAATAATAATAATAAATTCATACATTTTTGTGACATCAATTAAATCAACTCATGAAAGACTTTATGTTATTTGTATTAAGTGAACAAAACTTTCTGAGATAGAAAATCACTTGCAGTTTATATGATTACTTCACGCAGTTGAAATAGTGAGTTTTGAAACTATATATCAAATTTATTCACGTTGATTGCACATTAAAAAAATGAATGTTTTAGTCACTTTAAATTGCTTCAAGAGCTTTATTTTCATCATCATCTTCACTACTGCTTTGAGATTCTTCATGATGATAACAATTATACAATAGTTTAAAAAGTCAGTATTTTGTAACATTCTTGATTGCAAATGCAATCAGTTTAAGCAATGCATGAATACATGCTTCGTCATTTGATGACTTTATTTGCAGTTGCATTACAAACTATTCATGTTTGAAACATTTCTAAAGTGCAAATAAATGTTCAGATCTATGCATTCAGTTCTGATATAAGTTGCAAGAATGCTTTCTGCTTTCTGAAAATCATCATGCATCTTCATCATTTTGTTAAATAGATGCAATCTTTGTATCAAGATGATATTAATATTTGCAATATATTTTCTGTAGTTTTTTCATCTTTGATTTCATTGATTTTTATGATACTGCGTTATTGCAATGCTATCACTTATCAAAGCTGTCACAGAAAGAAATAATCATCTGCGTCTCATCTGTATTCTTGTATCTTCTCAAATTAAAATGTTCAAAAGCATTACTTTCTTAATGATGAGTAAGTGAGAAATGACGTGATTAACTTTCATCAAATGAATGTGTATTAATTTGCATGCTTGTTTGATCTCTTACATTTGATCATTGACTTGACTGTGTAGCGTGATCTTGTTCTGTAACATGTTCAAATGAACATGTAGCAAGCTTATATATATTTCTGTCTTTAAAGTTTCAATGCTTACTCTTTTGAACACTTCTGCTACGTGATGCAGAGTCTGATTCTAAAGTGTTTCTAGTTTGCATTCTGTTACGAGCGTACCAAGGCTGAATAGGGCTAGCCAGTGCCTCTAGCTCAGATCTGGCTCAGCCTCTATTTTCTTTCATCAACATCTCTTTGTTCAACATCATCTTTCTTTCTACATCACATTCTACTCGTGTCACAAACACATTCTCTTCGAGCTTAGCGCAGTCTCTGAATATTACTTAAATAGAAGCTCTTGTACTCATCTTCTTCTGTATTCTTAATATTCAGTTATAGCTACCTCTAAAGATCAAGCACTATTCAACCCTGACTTTCGCTGATTGACTCATCTAGGCACGATTCTGACACATTCTTTGTTTAACAGTTCATCTTTCTTGTCATACTGATGTTAAACTGATGCTTCAAATGCAATTTCTGATCTCATTACTGCTGAGTATACTTATCTCGCTTTTGTGAAGATAGTTCTTCATGTAAAGACTTCAAGATGACTAAGTGTCAGCATTCTTATGATGTAATTCGTCTTTATTTGTTGAAGATGTGCATCTCATTGCAGTTTCATGTTCAGTTGCATCTTTAAAACTCGTATGTTTAATTTTAATTTGATAACTGAGTTTTCTATTTATATGCTAGTCATCATGTTGAATCTCTTCAATTTTCTAGTGAAATGTGTAAGTTCATACTTTTTTGATGCAAATGTTACGTCATGAGTGCAAGTTCATTTCGCGTAAACATCATGTGCTTTGCTTAATGTTTTACAAATTTCTTCAGTGAATCTGTCATAAACTAGAATGTTAATATCATTTATGAAGTCAAACACTTCAATTTTAATTTTCAATGCTTTGCATTTTTCAAATAAACTTGCGTTGAAGAATAGAAAGAGAATCGATAAAATGAGAGATTTCTGCAATATGTCTGCATTTATCTTACATATATCACTCATTTGTTCATTGAATATTAGCAATGTCTCTCGATTTTTTAGAAAGCTGCGTGTTTATTCAATTATGTAGCTCAACGTTTTTTTATTTTCAGCATATGCAAAAGTTTGATGTGTGAGACTTGATTAAACGCTTTAACGACGTTTCAGCTTAGCATGAAGATCACATATTTAATTTCACAGTCTCACATTATATGAACTTGATTTATTAGTAAATTTAACATCAAGATCACGAATTATTTACATCTTACTCTCATTTAAGCATTTAATAGCATGTGATAAGTCTTGACTATGTCATTCAATCTTTTGATCATAATCAACTTCAGCACTTTGCTCATGATATCAAGCAAAGCAATGAGTCAATACATCTTTGAATCAATATAGTTGTTTTTTTGATTTATGTAATACTATTATTTAAGTCTTTTTGAACTGCTTTGAATGATACTTGTGTATTATACATGTGTTAAATAAACTCGTCAGTACTGAGATCAGTTCTGTAAGATTCACTTAAAGTGCTTTGTTTGAAATATCTGAAGTGTCTGATGCTTTGTCTGCTTTTACTCATTTGATTATCTGCTTCATTTCATCTTTTGTGATGCATGAATTGAATGAGATTGTCAGAAATATGAATGATTCTGCAATGTCATTGACATTCGCTTAAGAAAATGAGAAAAAGAACTTTTCTTGCAGTATCTCGATTTTTTTCTCAAACATCATTATCATATGATCAATGTTGCTTCGCTTCAGTAATGAAAACTGAGAAAGCTTTTTAAATAGTTGACTTTTAATTCTAGCTCATTTTGCAAAGCATCATATTGATTTAAATGCTTTGCTCAGCTCATGCATTTGTGATCTGAAGTGTACACATTTCATCTGTTGAATGATCTTGTTTTTATGATCATTGTGCTTCAGATATTCATTTCACACTTCTAATGTATCTTGCATTTTTCATATGATTTGCAGTCATCTTGATTTTATTACTACTTTGAAGCAGCTTTGATTTCAAAAATTTCTTGCTCAATTTGATGATTTTGTCAAGAAGATAAATTTCTCAATAATCTTTTGTAGCACTCTGATAATTTTACACACTTTATCATTCATCATAATCTTGTCATTTAGAAAGCAATTCAAAGATAAATGTATTCACAAATAAGCACTTAATGCTTCTGTATTCATTTTCTTTCAAAGTTGTTGAGTTGAGAATTGCACTGAGATTGTTTGTAAACATAACTTTGTGATGATTGAAAAATAATTCAATCTCTGATGCAGATTGATTTGTATCTTGCACTTGCATATCATAAACTGTATTTTCTCGCTGCTAAAGACTAAATCAATTATCGTAAATTAATTGTGAGCTTCGCAAGTAATAGTGTCTGATTTCAGTAATAATTTCAGTCTTGCATTTATAATCACGTTTAGTAGAGTATCAATCATCATATGATGAGTGAAGCATCTTCATCTTTCTCAATGAGAATGATGTAGATTGAAATCTTCTATGATCAGTTGTTCACAGTCATTCTTGAGTAGTTCATTCAAACAAGAAATGATTGAAAATCTCTCTGTAAATGTAGTAAACAGTGAGCATGAATTGTAAATGTTTAGAAGTTTTAGCGTCTGCGTTTTGTCATCTGCGTTACAAGTTAATATTCTGATTAAGCAAATGTCTGACTCAGCTGTTTTTACTATTGATTGATTGAATCTTAAATGTTTGTTAATGTATATGCATGTTCTTGATTAAGATAATGAGTTTTTCACTAAATGAAAAAAGTTGTGTGCTGAGCTAAATAATTATGAATCATGATTGTTGCAATCTTGCTTTTGTATAGTTACTATGTTGAATTCGCGAACTTCTTTGTTAATTAGAAATGATTCTTGAATTTTTAATAACTTTCTAATGTTGTATTGTAAAATTCATAGAAAAGATTGTTTTATCATAAAGTTATTCATAGCTGTTGTTGACTCTGCAATGAGAAGACTCTTTGTATACTTTTGATCATCGAGAATCTTTCTTGCTTTCTGATTGAACATTTCTGAATCTGCTCAGATGTCATCTCATCTGAGTTGCTATTCACGCAAGAGAAAAGATCAACTCATTTCTTCTTGACTTCTACTATCTGTTAAGTCAATTTATCAGCGACTCAACTGTGTGTTTTCAACATGATTGTTGCTGAGCTTGAGAGATTCATTAAATCGAAAGAATTTGTTGAATCTGAAGAGTTCATTGAATTTAAAGAGTTCAGAAACAGCGAGAAGAGTGCGTGATTGTATTTAGATGTTTCAAAGTATTTAAATAATCTATTTCTATAAATTTCAAATGCTTGTTTCATCTGCTGTTGTCACTTGAAACAGATGCATTTTCAGAATTCGTGATTTTTATTGCAGTTGATGCAATGTCTTCTATTTAAAGACATCATGCACTTCTTAATGTGATGCTTGTCTGCGTACTTTTCACATTGTTGATTCTTTCTGCAGAATTTAGTCATGTGATCAAATTCATGATATCTGAAGCATTGTGTGATGTAACAGTTTTTTTCAAATAGCTTGCATGCACATTCTTGATACAAGTTCAGCATACTTATGTTCATTAGTTAATTCATCATCACTTCAATCATGATTTTTATGATAAGTAGACTGATCATCAAGTTGAGTTTCAGATTGACATTTTGAACTTGAATTGAGATCAAGTCAAGTTACTCACATTTTCAACTCAATTCGAGTCGAGTTGCTCATATTTTCAACTTGATGCAACTTAACTCAACTAGAAATCAAGTCAACTCAACTTGACTCGTCAAGAACTTGAACTTGACGTCAAAAGCATTAAGAATAGAAACATAAAACAACATGTTCGCTTGTTCTTTGCATTATTTTTCTGCATTACTCATTACATCATTTATATACTATCTTCAAGCTATTAACAACTATTGTTGTTAATACAAACTATTCTATAAAATGTTTAGTTTGTTGACAACTTTCAATCTGTCTGACGAAAGCATTTCACATAGTTCATTTTCAGATAGTCTTCATTCTGAAGACTTTGCAAGTCAAGTTCAATGATTTATAAATTCTTCATATCATTTTGAAAAGAAGAAGATTAAACAAGAAGCGATGAACAAAATTCATCAGAATTTCTCACAGCTCAAGATAAGAGAGAATAGCGAGTATGTTCAATGAACTTTGAATACAAATGATTCTTTTCTACGATGATGATCTCAAATCTCTGTTGTCGAGAGTATTCAAAACAAGACTCAAAAAAAGATAGTTAATTCACTCTGATTCAAAAAAGTTAAAGACGATAAGTAATTTAATATATGAAATCACTTTATACAGTTAACTTTGATTGTTGAAGAATTGTCTAAAATCTCTTGCACAATCTGTCATAAGATTATGAATCATTCAACAGCTTTTGATAGCTTTAGCACGTCTGCTATGAAAAAGCATCTTGAATCAGACTTTTGCACAGCGACAGAGCGAAAACGCGAACACTTGCAATCACAGACTGAACTGACTTTCAAACAAGTAAGTCATATCTGATAATGCAAATTGATAATGCAAAATTGACAAACTATTAGAAGAAAAATCATATCAAGTTAGTCTCTGTCTTCAATCAAGAAGATTGAAAAGATCAATTATGTAAGATTTTTATTGACTTGAATTTACTCTTTTGAATCGTTGATAATGAGCAATTTCGAAAGCTGCTACACATGCTTCGTTCAGATCTGCAGATTGTGCATTGCACAAAGATGATAACTATGATTCTCTCTCACTATAAGAATATTTGTGATCAGATCAGAATGAATTTTAAAGAGTCACAACGTGTCTTTATTGCTTTGAATGCGTGATCTAGTTCTCAAAAAGTAGCGTACTTGAAAGTGTTGATATACTGAGTCGATGTCAAATTTCAGTTTCATGAACATTTTATTGAATTTACGTCTTTCAATATTGAGCATATCGATCATCAATTGATAATGAAGCTAATGAAAATTCTGAAGAACTACGCTATTAAGAATAAGCTTTTTGAGATTGTTATTAATAATGCAAGCAATAATAGTATCTTGAAAGAGAAACTTGAAAAGATCATGAGTCGTCACGAGTTTCAATAAGACAGAACACGAAATTTTATTAATTGCTTAACTTACATCATCAATCTTGTGACTTAAGATTTTATTCAAGCTCTTGAATTAAAGATGTGTCAGAATCATGTCTAAATGAGTCAATCAGCGAAAGTCAGAATTAAATAGTTCTTGATCTTTAAAGATAACTATAACTGAATATTAAGAATACAGAAGAAGATGAGTACAAAAGCTTCTATTTAAGTAATATTCAGAGACTGCGCTAAGCTTGAAGAGAATGTGTTTGTGACATGAGTAGAATGTGATGTAGAAAGAAAGATGATGTTAAACAAAGAGATGTTGAGAAAAGAAAATAGAGACTGAGTCAGATCTGAGCTAGAGACACTGACTAGCTTTAATCAATACGCAGAGTACTCGCTAGCGTACTCTGCAAATTGATTAGAACTTTAGTCTTTTTCGATCTTGATATGCTCGTAACAAGATGATAGCTGATAACATTATTGCTCAATTAGAAAATGATCAAGTGCAAGATATTGAAACAAGCAGAGAATTATTTGTTGTGATCAAAAAGATATTGCTTCAAATGATAATGCAAAAAAGTAATGCATTTATTAATAATGAAATTAGATTCATGCTCTGACAATAGCTGTCAACGACTTTTCTCAGCGATTAATTCGCTTCAGAGCTTTTCAAGAGCAGAATGACAAAAGATTTAGAAAACTGATACAGAAAATTTGCATTCGTTGAAACTTTATGTACTTGATGCTTCATTGAGTATATCAACTACGCGAATTTGTTGATCTTTAAACAGAGAAATACTGCGAAGATTTCAAGATCGCAAAGATCAAACTTGATGAAAGCAAGTAATTCATGATTTTGCTTGTTGACAATCTATTAAATCTTTTCTATGAATGCACTTTAGTAGTGTCATGAACAACTAATGCAGATATTCACTTGAGATTTCAAATATTTAATGCACTTTTCAATCATCTTGAGCAGATTGAAAAGAATATAAGAAGAAGTACTTGCTCATCAAGTGCTGTTATAGTAAAGACTTGCAAAAAAGTTTCAATCAAACTTGCAAAGTATTATGTCAAGATTGAAGACAGCAATGAAATAATATATAATCTTGCAAATATTCTGAATTCTACAATGAAGCTAAATCTTTACAAGACTTGAAACAACAAAGACAATGAAGATACAGATCATGATGAAGAGTTTGTTTACTACAAGATCAAGTACAAGACAGAGTTCAAAGAGTATTTTCATTGTTACTATGAAGATTCAGCTGTTGATTTGAGAGCAGAAGTACAAAGAGTAAGAAGTGATGCTGATAAAATAATGCATTATGATAATGCATTTAATCATTTACTAATGATCTTGTAGTCTGTTGCAACTGTTAGAAGATCATTGCTTTGACAATCTCAACGTGCTCATTCTTTTCAAGACGAAGATGATTGATATCTTTGCACTGATGTTATAAATGAGAAATGTTCAACATGACAGTTTTGAAAAGATAATGCTTCAAATTTTTCTAGATTGATGCAAATGACTAAAGATGTTCTTTCATGCTCAATATTCTTAATAGATATTGAGTGAACTTTCAGTCTTGCTAGAAGAGTATGTTGATGAAATCGATTACAGATGAGTTCAAAAACGATGAAACAAATAATACTGATGAAGTATTACAATTGAACTATGAATTTGAATTTAGACGAGACTATTACTGAGCTCTGAAATATTTATTTCAAAGAGAAGAATGATGATCAAGAGATCAACGAGTCTGCTGATTCATTTCAAGTATCTTTGAAGACTGTTCTGACGCAGATTTATTCATAAATTTGCAATATCATTTCATTTATTAACAGTCTTACATTTAGAGCAAGTACTTATTAGAAGTACAATTGAGTCAATGCACAAGAATAATGCACAAGAGTAATGTAAATGTGATTTCAAGAATTACATTGTTTATTTAACTGATGAAGACAGACATTTTCTAGTCTGTCTTGAAAAACATGACATCAAGATTCATCATGAGATTTTTAATAAATCTCATATTTCTATCTTGAATGATGATGCATTTAACATGAATTGTTGTCAAGTTGATGTTTGCATAGAGCAAAATGTCAATGAAAATTATACAACAAGAGTGATAATGTGAAAGAGTAATGCACTTACTTTTCATAAAAAAGCATATAAAGTCTTCAATAACTTCTTGAAAAGCACTTAAAACAGAGCGCTAAATGCAATAGTTGTATGATAGCATATTTGTGCAAGCACAGTCATGCACAATCTTTCTCACAAGTCATTTGAAGATCATTTTGAAAATGAGATTTTCAACTGACTTCTGATATTTTCAAATCTCACGCAATGCAATCATTTCTGATTTGTAGCGTCTTTTAGTTTTCTGTTGCAAAGCATTAGCATGTTGATCAATAATGCATTACTCATGTGCATTATCTTTTTAGTAGATGCAAAGACTGAAATAGTTTCTTTGATAACATAATTGTCAGTTGAATTCATCAATTTCTTACGTGCTGATGCACATGCTAAAAATCAACTTGTCAGCAATAGACAAGTCATATTGCATTATCAGTATGCATTATCGATTTTATGCTTGCTGCATGTCATAGTATTGATGTATGATGTTTATCAAGATATCAAAATTCAAGAATTAATTTTTTGAATGTTTTATTGAAATTCAAATGTGTTATTTCTTGAAGCATTATTCAAGAAATAGTTTGAAAAATGAAAATGAAAAAGTGAAAAATAAATTGTTTTAAATATTAAATAAGTGTTAGTTCTAATAATTAATTTTTTCTCGTTGCACTCAAAATCAAATTCATCTCACTTAATGAGTTTTTCTCTTACTTTTCAAAATTTTTTATCTGTTCATATTCTATCAAACTACTTAAATTCTATCAATACTATTGCATTATTCAAATGCATCATCAAGAGAACAATGCTGACTTTAACAGATACTTTTCACTCTGTTCAACAGTTCAGAAATAATTCTTTGTGAAAATTAATTCATCTCACTTGATGTTATATCTCTTACTTTCTCAAATTCTTTACAAGTTCATATTCTATTAAACTACTTAAATTCTATCAATACTGTTGCATTACTCAAATGCATTATCAAGAGAACAATGCTGACTTTAACAGATAATGTTCACTCTATTCATAAATTCAAAGTTTATTGCAAGTTGAACTCATGATGAAAATTGATTCGATGAGATCAAAGAACATTACAAGCGACAGAACAATGATCGTGTAATCATATTCAAACGACTATACAAACTAAGACAATTTAATGTTTGAAAAGAAGTAAATGAGACAGACAAAGCAGTTATGAAAGACAATGTCAGAGATCAAGTAGAACAAGAGTGCAAGAACAAGAGCATGCATGATAATGCATCTCAGTAATGCAATACTAAATAAAGCGTTGATCTGTTTATAATTAAATGCTTCAAGTCGAAAATCAGATGCAAAGCGAATGCTGAGATTGTTGCTGAGATAATAAAGCTTTTCAATATAACTGCTGCGACACAAGATGCAAATATTACTGCAGAGAAAATTGCTTTAAAAGCAACGAAGATATGCATTATTTGTATGCATTATTTCTCAGTTGTAGAAACTAATATCAATTTTAGAAGACAACAACAGATGAGCTGAATGTAAGCAAAGAAATATTGAAATTTATGATTTTTATAGTTCACTTAATTCAACAAAGAATTCTTCATCATGATGATCTGAAGAAGTTAAAGCAGACTGATGATACTAATTCTATGACAGCTTTTCAGAATTTTGCAACAGAATTCATCACTTTCTCAACTGTTAAAGAATGAGAAATTCAGAATTCATTACATGCAATAAATTCTAATTTGAATGATCTCATCATAGTAGAAAACGATGACGCAGAAATGTGCTATGAAGTAAAGAAGAATGAGAAGAAACTATAACATGATGAATATGAGATTATCAGTAGTGAGAAGAAAGAGAATAATGTCGATAATGAAAGTGAAAAGAAAATAATAAAGCTGTTCAACTAGCGAACAGCGCTTATCTTACTTTCTAAGTTCTAATCATAGTTTATAATCTTATGAATTCATAGATTGAATCATAATGCATTATCTTTTTGCATTATCTTGAAGAGTGTTTGATAGAAAGTCATGATGAAAATCATGAAGTCTTCATGATGAAGACTGTTTGATCAAGCTATTTACATTTATTTAATATCTTGTTGAGTCAAGTCGAGTTTTTGAATCGAATTGTTGAGTTTAGCTTTTCAACTTGACGCAAGTTCTTGAGTTCAACTTTTCAACTTGACGCGACTTGAATTCAAAAATCTTTCAACTTAACTCAACACTTTTTAAGTCAAGTACTTGACTTGAACTTGAGTACTCGACTCGACGCGATCAGTTTAATGATGAGTGATGAATGAATCTTCTTGCTCTTTGCTATCTTCTTGAGTCAAACTATTTTTAGAAGTTTCAAATCTTCATGAAGTCTTACGTTATCTTTTATCAGTCTTTCAATAATCTTTTTCTGATTACTTATGTCTATTGTAGTGTGTACTTCATATGTCAGCACTGCAAAGATTCAACGTATTACACATGTCAAACTTGCGATTTCTTTTGCTCATGTCTGAGTCTTTTTCAGATTTGCTTAATGATAGTAAGATCAGAAATGATGTTTGAAGCATTAATTTAACATCAACGTAACAAAGAGAGAAAACTGTTAAGCAAGAAATATAAACTAGAAACTTTTTAAAATCAGACTCTTCATCATGTTACAAACGTTTTTAAAAGAATAAACATTGAAATGCTAAAGACTGAAACATTCACATACTCATTACATGTTCATTTGAACAAGCTACAGAATCAGATCACGCTACGCAGTTTAGTTAATAACAGAATGCAAGAAATTAAATGAGCATGTAAGCTCATTTACATTTATCTGATAGAAACTAATCATTTTATTTCTCACTTCTCTGTTATTAAGAAAGTAGTACTTCTTAATGCATTTATTCACGAAGATACAAAGATACAATTTAAACGCAAATGATTTAATTTCTTGATGATGCTCTTAACAAGTGAGTGCGTTGCAATAGCATAATTTCACAAAAGTCAATGAAATTATTAATTAAAAAAATACAAGAAACACATTGCAGACATTAATGTAACTTCAGCACAAAGATCTCATCTGTTTAACAAAACAGTAAAGATGCAAAATGATTTTCAGAAGATTAAAAGCATTCTTGCAATTTACATTAAAATTGAATACATAGATTTGAACATTTATCTGCACTTGAGAAATGTTTCAGACATGAATAATCTTCAATGCAACTGCAAATAAAGTCATCAAACAATCAAGCATATTCTCATGCATTGCTTGAACTGAACACATCTTCGCTTAAGAATGTTTTAAGACGTTGATGTAATAAACTATTGAATAGTCATTTCAATTATGAAGAGTTTCAAGACAACAGCGAAAATGATAATAAAAATGAAACTGCTGAAGCAGTTTAAAGTGACAAGATTACTTATTCTTTAACATGCAATCATCGCAAACAAATTTGATACATAGTCTCAATCTCATCATTTTGACTACGTGAAGTAATCATATAGATAGCGAGCGATTTTCTACCTCAGAGAGTTTTGTTCACTCAACATACATAGTATAAATGTTCTTCATGAATTGATTTAATTGATATCATAAAAGCATATGAATTATTATTATTATAAATAGAATTCACTGAATTTGTTAAGTTCTTAAGTGAGATGTATATATTTTCTTTGAAAGTTAGTCTCTTTATCAGAATTATCATACAGCTCAGCAAGTTTATTTAGTAAATTATTAATTATTTTATAGAATTTCAATGAATCTTATTGATATTAAGCTAGTGTAACTTTGACTGCATCTTTATTAATTTAAGAATGAATGTACATTAAAATAACTTTATCATTATTAAAGTGATTAAAATAAATTTTCAGCTTGTTTTAAATCTTTCTTTATTAATTATCTTAAATAAACTTAATTTTATCAGTAAATAAAGAGATTGATAACAAGATTCATCTGTACATGATGTTGACTATGAATCTTTTGATTTTATTCTGTGTTTGAATAGAAGTCAGAAGAGTCAAAAGATCTCAATTCAACGCAGTTCAAATGATGTTAAAATGTTACGTGATTAGAAAAGTTGTTATACAAAGTTTTCATCTACGCGACAACATTTCTTCTAACAGTTACAATCAATCTATGAAGAAAACTAATGACATGTCGATGTTAATAGAAGATGAAAAGATACTACTAGTGAAATAAACAACTCAGATAAAGAGTCTGAGAATTAGACTGATCGCGTCAAGTTGAGTTGAATTTTTTTTGAAAAAGTGTTGAGTTGAGTTGAGAAGTTGAATTTAAGCACTTGAGTTGAGTTGAGAAGCTTGACTCAACAACTCAATTCAAAAACTCAACTCAACTCGACAAGATATTAGATAAATGTAAATAGCTTGATTGAACAATCTACATGATTTCTCATCATGAATTTCTACCATGTTTTTCCGTCATGACTTTCTATCAAAGTCAAATGATCTTCATGTTTTCTTGTCATGTTTCTCTTTATGTTCTTCTTTATGTTTCTCTTTATGTTTCTCTTTATGTTTTTCTTTATGTTTCTCTTCATGTTTCTTGTCATGACTCTCTATCAAATGATCTTCATGTTTCTCTTTATGACTTTCTATCAAACGATCTTCATATTTCTCTTTATGACTCTTTATCAAAAGATAATGCAAAAAGATAATGCAAAAGTCAAAAACCGGAAAATTTTCTATATTTAGCTCTTTTGATGTCAAGCTCAAGTTCTTGACGAATCAGATTGAATTAACTCAATTCTCAGTTGAATCGAGTTGCATCAAGTTGAAAATATGAGCAACTCGACTTGAATTGAGTTGAAAATGTGAGCAATCTGACTCAATCTCAATTTAAGTTCAAAATGTCAACTTGAAACTCAACTTAACAATCAGTCTACTGAGAATTATGATTACAAGTGATCAAAGAATTTGCAACTCATCAACTGCATTGATATTGAAACATCTTCATCATATCAACAATGTTATCAAGTAATTGATGAAAAGATATTAGATAAAATAGTCATTTCAGATGATGAGTTTGAGAGTCGTGATTACAATGCTTGAAGAAGTAGTGACTCGTTGATCATGCTAATATATTAAGAAAGCTTGAGTTCATCTTCTTTACTTGACATTAAGTCATACATTTATCTACGTGAAAAATCAAGAATTTATAAGAATGATCAGAATGCATTCTTTACTATTGATCAGAATCATGCATTAAATGATTGCAATTGCACATTTATACTAACAATTTATTCAATGTTTATGTGACATAAGTTAAATCAAGAGAAGAAAAGAATTATTTAATACAATTATACTTGATCAGCGATGAAACTCATCTGTACACGATGCTGACTACGAATCTACTGTTTAGCTACAGTAGAGTCTAGAGATTATCAAAAGTTTGAATGACATCGAGACGCTGCGTGATGATAAAGCGCTGTGCGTTGATCGCGTGCAGAGTTTTCGCAATTACGCAGACTTCGATAATCTCAATGCGCATGCTACAAGCAATCTACACGCAGATGAGAAAGTCAAATAGAACGCAGAACTACGAGGAAAATCGCTTATGAAAATCATTCGATTCAGTATCTTGTCGTCGCGACGATGAGAACTGAGACAGAACATTCTTGCGTTTGACCTGTTGAGAGTGATTAGCAGAAAGAACTCGAATCACGAACATTCTTTAAATCTACGTGCTAACTACGTATAAATCTTGTTAAGACTGCGTGCCTGTTACTACGACATGAACAACTCACGAGACTTGTTAAGTTTGACACGAACAAACTCGAGAGTCTCGTTAATATCGTTTAACAGACGTTCAGACACAGACATTCTATACATGAGTGATACGCTGACGAGAAGACTTCGTTAAGAGAAGAGAGACACAAGCGAGTTAGTAAAGAATGATCAAACTACGCTGCCTGATTAGAAGTGTAGCATACAAACATCTCTGCAAGACATGATCGATCTGCACGAGAAAGATCTTTACAGATAACGCGAAACAGATGAGTTGCACGCCTTACAAGCGAAGCGAGCGTCTGCGAGACGTGATATACAATGACGACAACTGTCGATCTCAAGAATCTCACCCCTTCACTGAGCTCTGACTCTCGAATGTCTTGATGATAAAGTCAATTTCTAGTCGAAGACATCGTCTGTATAGTTCGAGAGAACAGTAGCGCATGTCGATGTGATTAGAGAAGAAATTGACTGCGATACGTCTGCAACTCATGCTTAAGAAGTAAACTGTCGAAATCTGAGCAGTGAGAGATCTCGTTCGCCTTGAACTGTAAATCTGTCGCGAGAAAACTCTCTGAGTAACTTCTCGAGTCTAAGAAGAAAATCAGCATAGAGATCATGCTCTATGTATGTTGCATGCAACGTATACAACATATTTTCGATAGACTACATAATTGAATGAACACGCAGCTTTCTAGAGAATCGAGAGACATCGCTAATATTCGACGAACAAACGAGCGACATGCGCGAGGTAAACGCAGACATATTACAGAGATTTCTCATTTCATCGATTCTCTTTCTATTCTTCAACGCAAGTCTAATTGAAAAATGCGAAGCATTGAGAATTAAAATCGAAGTGCTTGACTTCATAAACGATATTAACATTCTAGTCTACGACAGATTCACTGAAGAAATCTGCAGAACACTGAGCAAAGCACACGACGTCTGCGCGAAATGAGCTTGCATTCATGACGCAACGTTCGCATCAGAAAAGTACAAGCTCACGCATTTCACTAGAAAATCGAAGAGATTCGACATGACGACTAGCATACAAATAGAAAGCTCAGTTATCAAATTGAAATCAGACGTACGAGTTCTAGAGATGCAACTGAACACGAAACTGCAATGAGACGCGCATTTTCAACAAATAGAGGCGAATCACGTCACAAGAATGCTGACACTTAGTCGTCTCAAAGTCTTCACATGAAGAGCTATCTTCACAAAAACGAGACAAGTATACTCAGCAGTAGTGAGATCAGAAATTGCATTTGAAGCATCAGTCTGACATCAGCGCGACAAGAAAGATGAACTGTCGAGCAAAGAATGCAGACTAGAAACACTTCAGAATCAGACTCTGCATCACGTAGTAGAAACATTCAAAAGAGTAAACATTGAAACTCTAGAGACAGAAACATACACGAGTTCGCTACATGTTCATCTGAACATGCTACAGAACAAGATCACGCTACACAGTTGAGTCAACGATCGAACGCAAGAGATTAGACAAGCATGCGAACTAATACGCGCTCATTTGACGAGAGTTAATCGCGTCATTTCTCGCTCACTCGTCATCAAGAAAATAGTACTTCTGAATGTCTTCATTCAAGAAGGTGCGAAGATATAGTCGAGACGCAGATGATACATTCTCTTCTTCACAATGATTTCAACAAGCGATAGCATCGCAATAATGCAGTATCACAAAGATCAATAAAATCAACGATGGAAAAAGTATAGAGAACGCGTCGCAGACATTAACGCAATCTCAGCACAAAGATTGCATCTGAGCAATAAGACGATAAAGATGCGTGATGATCTTCAGAAAGCAGAAAGCACTCTCGCAATGTACATCAGAATTGAACGCATAGATCTGAACACTTATCTGCACTCTAGAAATGTTTCAGGCATGAATAGTTCGCGATGCGACTGCGAATGAAGTCATCAGACGACGAAGCATGTACTTTTGCACTGCTCGAACTGATCGCATCTGCGATCAAGAATGCTACAAGATGCTGACTTCTTGAACTATTAAATAATCGTTGTCATCACGAAGAGTCTCAGAGCAGTAGCGAAGATGATGATGAAAACAAAGCTCTTGAAGCAATTTAAAGTGACTAGAACACTCGTTCTCTAACGTGCGATCAACGCGAACAAATTTAATACATAGTCTCAAAACTCACTGTTTCGACTGCGTGAAGCAGTCGTGTAGACTGCGAGTGATTTTCTACCTCAGAGAGTTTTGTTCACTCGATACAAATAGCATAAAGTCTCTCATGAGTCGACCTAATCGATGTCACAAGAGTGTATGAATTTATTATTATTATTAATTTCTTGATGTTGTTTTATCTTTTAAAGTCATTAATTATTAAATATATAAATTTCTTTAAATATATTTTGTTGTAAATTAAGTTAACTTGAATAAATAATAAAATTAATATCATATGAGATTGACAACGAAATTTATCTGTACATGATGTCAACTACAAATCTTTTGATTCTATTCTGTGTTTAAATTGAAGTCAGAAAAGTCAAAAGATCTCAATTTAATGCAGTTTGAACGAAGTTAAAACGTTGCGTAATCAAGAAAGCTGTCATGCAGAGTTTTCACTCATGCAACAACACTTCATCTAACAGTTACATTTCATGAAGATGATAAATGACAAGTCAAGATCAGCAAGAGATAAAAAGATACTATTAGTAGTTAAATGATTCAAATAATGAGTCTTGAGATTATGATTACAAGTAATTGAATAATTGAAAACTTGTTAACTGCGCTGATATACTGTGTTACGAATGTGTCAAAGATCAAATTCTAATCAATTCACAGTGAACGTTAGTGAGTTTACTGCATATTGATTAAAACTAGTCAATAATTTAGTTGAGATCTGATCGAGATCTGACTCAGATTTGACTCAAATATGACTCAATCTCTTTTTTCTTTTTCAACATCTTCTTCATTTACATCACATTCTTTCTGTGTCACAACATGTTTTCTTCAAGTTTAACACAGTCTTTGAACATTACATAAATAGAAGTTCTTGTATCACTTTTCTTCTGTATTCTCAATGTTCAGTTATAGCTATCTCTAAAGAATCAAGCATCATTATTCATGTACTTTACTGATTGAATTATTTAAACATGATCTCAACATTACATTAAAAATTCGTCTATCATATGATATTGATTTCATTACTCATTCAAGTTAACTCAACTGACAACAAGATGAGTATAAAGAAATTTATGTATCTGATGATCAACGACTTTAAAAGACAGAACAACATCAAGAAATTAATAAAATCAACAAGAACATAAAATTGTTGAATTGCTAGAGAATTTAAAGATCATTAAGTACGCGTCAGTTCACTCAATTAATAGAATCAATGATAATGAATTTTTATTGATTGCTTGAAAATCAAAACAAAAACATTCTTCTAATCAACAACATTCTCTTCTGAAAACTAAACACTTAAACTATAATCTCACTTTATACTGTTGAGCATCACTCTTCATTCAATCAACTAAACATTCATCATGACTCAATCATTTGTAAAAGATTGCTTCAAAAGTTATCAAAGTTTCTATTCTGCTGTCACTCTTGATTCAGTTATTTATTTCAAGCTTTTGTCATGAGTAATCATTTATCTTTGAATCAACATCATATGAAAGAAACGTCAATTCTTATCTGATCTCTCTCACTTGAATGAGACTGATAATGCTGCAACTTTCTGAGATATTAAGAACTTTGATCAGTTAAGTCGCTGAGTTGAAGCTGATTTAAATCAATTTCTAGAAGTTCTGAATAAACTTCAAACTTAATGAGATCTAGACGTTGAAGTTCTAAATCTATTCAACAAGATTTCTAGTGATTAAGTTTGAAAGATTCGCTATGAAGACATTAATCAAGCTAAGAGACAATTAAATAAAAAGTACATAAAAGTTTAAAACAAGCTTGCTGAACAAGATAGTCAACTTCAAGTGACTAGAGATGACACGTCTGCTCTTTTCTTCTTCTTCTTTCGCTTTATCAAGCGTTCTATAAAGCTTTCGAATTCACTTTTGTTTATTGATGAAAGTAAGTTTATCTGAGATGATTAACAGAGAAAGATTCATGATAAGCTGAAAATTAATTTCAATTACTTTGACAATAATAAAGCGATTCTATTCTATGTTCATTTATGAATCAATGAAGACGCAGTCAAAGCTATTCTAGCTTGATGTTAACAAGATTCATTGAATCTTTATAAAATGATCAAAGATCTGTTAAATGAACTTGCTGAGCTGTATGATGATTCTGACAAAGAGACTAACTTTCGAAGATAATACTTGAACCTCATTCAAGAACTTAGCAAATTCAATGATTTCTAATCTCTGTTTCAACGTCTCTCTTTCTATCTAGATTATCATAAGAAACAACTAATAGTTGACTTACGAGATAAAATCATCTCTTATTTTCGTGCAGTCTGAAGTAGTCAAATGATTCAATCAGAATCTTTAAGTGAAATTCGTATTTATTTAATACATCTGAATAATGAGTATCAAGCTATGAAGAATATCAAAGAAAAGAAATCAATGATCAAAGTTAGAATGACTAAATAAGTCATCTTTGCTGAGAAACTTTCAAAGACTATCTTTTATAAATCAGTTGAGATTACTAAGTCAGTTGATAATTTAAAATCGCATGACGCGACTTTGATTAACGTCAAAGACATCAATTGTCATGATGTCAGATCATCAACTTAATTTAAAACATAAATCATTGATATTTTAAATAATTTCAATTTATTGAATCTGTTTTGCAGTTCAATGAATCAAGTCATTAATCTAGTCATCATCATCTTAATTTAGTCTCAGCAATTTTGTTTCAATCATCTCAGTCGTGTGCATGAATCTTTGCAATCTTAAGTCATAAAACTACTGTCTAGTCTTAATTCTGCTCAATTCATGTATATAAAAGTCGAGTTTTCATTCTTTTCTTTCATTCTTTATCTTTCATCTTATACATTATCTGATGATCGATAACGAGATTCATCTGTACGTGATGTTGACTACGAATCTTTTGATTCTATGTTCTGAATAGAAGTCAGAAGAGTCAAGAGATCTCAATTTGACGCAGTTCAAACGATGTTAGAATGTTGCGTGAGCAGAAAAGTCGATCGTGCAGAGTTTTCACCTACGCGACAACATTTCTTCTAACAGTCACAATCAATCTACGAAGGTGATTGATGACATGTCGATGTCAGTAAGAGATGAAAAGATATCTAGTGAAATAGTCGTTCTCAGTATGAGAGTCGTGACTACAAGTGGTCGAAGAATTTGCAACTCGTCGACTGCGTCGATATACTGAAACGTCTTCATCACATCGACAGTGTCGTCGAGTAATTGATGAAAAGATATCAGGTAGAATAGTCGTTCTCAGTCTGAGAGTCGTGACTACAGTGCTCGAAGAAGTAGTGACTCGTCGATCACGCTAATATACTGAGAAGGCTTGAACTCACCTTCTTTACTTGACGTCAAGTCATACATCTATCTACGTGAAAAATCGAGAGCTCAAGAGAACGATCAGAACGCATTCTCTTTCATCGATCAGAGTCAAACATCGAACGATTGCGATCGCACGTCTATACTAACAATTCATTCAACGTCTACGTGACACAAGTCAAATCAAGAGAAGAAAAGAATTACTCAGTACAATCACACTCTATCTTCTCATCGTGTGCGTCTCTCTTTCATCACATATTTCTCTGCTCAATGAATGACAATCATTGAGTAAGAGAACACAGCTCTACGTACGTTACAATCACGAGCATCACGAATGCAAAGAAAACGTCTTTCGTCTTCGAATCAAGAATCGAATCGAGACATCGTTGTATAGAATATCGTCAATGAAGAGCAGAGCAAAGACGATGCGTCATAATCAAACAGCACAGACACTCTCATCAAGAGTTTACTCGAGCGTCACGCGCTGAATAGAAGCTATAAATTCATTACTTGATAACACAGTGTCAATCTCATTGTTTCGACTGCGCGAAGCAATCGTGTAGACGACGAGTGATTTTCTTTCTCAGAGAGTTTTGTTCACTCAATATAAATAGCATAGAGTTTCTCATGAGTCGAGTCTAAATCGATGTCACAAGAGTGTATGAATTACAATTACAATTACAATTACATTATCTGATGTATTGTTTTGTATTTAAATTCTATCAAAGTAATAATTGATGACAAGATTCATTTATTCATGATGTTGACTACGAATCTTTTGATTCTATTCTGTGTTTGAATAGAAGTCAGAAGAGTCAAGAGATCTCAATTTGACGCAATTTGAATGATGTTAGAATGTTATGTAAGCGAGAAAGTCAATCATGCAGAGTTTTCATCTACGTGACAACATTTCTTCTAACAGTCACAATCAATCTACGAAGATGATTGATGACATGTCGATGTCAGTAAGAGATGAAAAGATATCTAGTGAAATAGTTGTTCTCAGTATGAGAGTCGTGATTATAAGTGATCAAAGAATTTGCAACTCGTCAACTGCATTGATACACTGAAACGTCTTCATTACATTGACAGTATCATCAAGTAATTGATGAAAAAATATTAGATAAAATAGTTATTCTTAGTCTGAGAGTCGTGACTACAATGCTCGAAGAAGTAGTGACTCATTGATCATGCTGATATACTGAGAAAGCTTGAACTCATCTTTTTTACTTGACATCAAGTCATTCATCTATCTACGTGAAAAATCAAGAGCTCAAGAGAATGATCAAAACACATTCTCTTTTATTAATCAGAGTCAAATATCAAACGATTGTGATTGCACGTTTATACTAACAATTCATTCAACGTTTACGTGATATAAGTCAAATCAAGAGAAGAAAAGAGTTACTCAATACAATCACACTCTATCTTCTCATCATGTAAATCTCTCTTTCATCACATATTTCTCTGTGCAATGAATGACAATCATTGAGTAAGAGAACACAGCTTTACATATGTTACAATCATGAGCATCACAAGTGCAAAGAAAACATCTTTCATCTTTAAATCAAAGATTGAATTCAAACATCGTTGTATAGAATATCATTAATAAAGAGCAGAACAAAGATAATGCATCATAAATAAACAACACAAATACTCATTAAGAGTTTACTTAAGCATCACACGCTGAATAAAAGCTATAGATTCATTACTTGATAACACAGTGTCAATCTTATTGTTTTGACTGCGTGAAGTAATCATGTAGATGACAAGTGATTTTCTTCTTCAGAGAGTTTTATTCACTCAATATAAATAGCATAAAGTTTCTCATGAGTTGAGTTTAAATCAATGTCACAAGAATGTATGAATTACAATTATAATTACAATTACAATTCTATCAAAGTAATAATAATATCAATCTTTTATATTAATAGTATCTTTAGCTTAACTTAGTTTCTGACATTATGAAAGATCTACACTTTCTGCAACGTTTTCATACGTTGAAATCTCATTTAGTTATTCTTTTGCTTTAATGAAGTCATTTCACAATTTCTTGATTGATGATGAGTGTGCTGTTGAACAGTTCACTTAAAATATGATTGAAAATTCAGTTAAGATCTTTCACATAAGATCAGCGATGAAACTCATCTGTATGCAATGCTGACTACAAGTCTACTGTTTAGCTACAGTAAAGTTTAAAGATTATCAAAAGTTTGAATAACATTGAGATGCTGCATGATGATGAAACGCTGTGCATTGATTGCATGCAGAGTTTTCGTGATCACGCAAACTTTGATAATCTTAATGCGCATGCTACAAGCAATTTGAATGCAGATGAGAAAGTCAAATAGAATGCAGAACTATGAGAAAAATCACTTATGAAAATCATTTGATTCAGTATCTTGTTGTTGTGATGATAAGAATTGAGACAAAACATTCTTTCGTTTGATCTGTTGAGAATGATTAGCAGAAAGAACTTGAATCACGAACATTCTTTAAATTTATATGCTAACTATGTATAAATCTTGTTAAGACTGCGTGTCTGTTACTTCAACATAAGCAACTCATGAGACTCATTAAGTTCAACACAAGCAAACTTGAGAGTCTCATTAATATCGTTTAACAGACGTTCAAACATAGACATTCTATACATGAGTAATATGCTGATGAGAAAACTTCGTTAAAAGAAGAGAGATACAAGCGAGTTAATAAAGAATGATTGAACTACACTGTCTGATTAAAAGTGTAGCATATGAACATTTCTGCAAAACATGATTGATCTGCATGAGAAAGATCGTTACAGATAACATGAAACAAATGAGTTGCACATTTTACAAGTGAAGTGAGCATCTGCAAGACGTGATATACAATGACGATGACTGTTGATCTTAAGAATCTCATTTCTTCACTGAGTTCTGACTCTTGAATGTCTTGATGATAAAATTAATCTCTAGTTAAAAACATTGTTTGTATAGCTTGAGAAAACAGTAGCGTATGTTAATGTGATTAAAGAAGAAATCGACTGCAATATGCATGCATATCACAGATAAAACATCTGCAATTCATGCTTAAGAAGTAAACTGTTGAAATTTAAGCAGTGAAAGATTTCATTTATCTTGAACTGTAAATCTGCTGTGAGAAACTATCTCTCACTAAGAGAGAAATCAGCATAGAGATTGTGTTTTATGTATGTTGCATGCAATTTATGCAACATATTTTCAATAGACGCGAAAATACAGTTGAGATGTAAGCAATTAGCTCTCGCTGCGACGAATTCAACTAGTGACAGCATCGCAATAGCACAGTATCACAGAAGTCAGTGAAAGCAATGATGAAAAAAATTTAGAAAACACATTGCAGATGTTCACGTCACTTTAACACAAAGATTGCATTTGTTCAACAAGATGATAAAGATGTGAAATGATTTTCAGAAAGTTGAAAGTACTTTCATCATTTACATCAGAATTAAACGCATAAATCTGAATGTTTATTTGCACTTCAGAAACATTTCAGACGCAGATAGCATGCAATGTGACTGCGATTGAAATCATCAGACGACAAAACATGTACTCATGCATTGCTTGAACTGATTGCATCTGCGATTAAAAATGCTACAAGACATTGACTTCTTGAACTATCAAATAATCATTGCTATCATGAAGAGTCTCAAAGCAACTGCAAGAATGATGATGAAAATGAAGCTTTTAAAGCAATTTAAAGTGATTGAGTCACTCATTCTCTAACGTGTGATCAACGCAAACTAATTTAATACATAGTTTCATAATGATAGTTTTGACTGCGTAAAGCAATCATATAAACAGCGAGTGATTTTCTATCTCAGAGAGTTTTGTTCACTCAATATAAATAGCATAAAGTCTTTTATGAGTTGACTTAATCAATGTCACAAGAATGTATGAATTTATTATTATTATTATTATCTTTCACGTAATGCAAGAGCTTCAAAATTAAGTTCAATAACATGATGTTATCATTTCATCTTCATTCATCATTCTCAGTTCTTCAATCTATATAAAATTGAATTCTCAGTCTCTTGTGATGATAACTTAGATCATTGCATAAATCTTGAATAATCAATCTTCTTTCATCATTCACTTCTTTGTAAATTCTGTCACTGTCATCATTACTTTTAGACTCAAGAAGCTTCTTGACATATTTAATTATGAGAAAGACAAAAATCAATTGAATGCATGAGAGCAGAGTCTGATATAGCACATGAACATGAATGATGATCATTATTTCTTTCATTGAGTTAAAATCATTTATGTTGAGTCACGACTCATCATAAATAAGAAGATTCACAATTTAATGAGTCAATATTGAGTCAATGATCTTTGTATCATTTTCATCTTTGCAAATTGATGACATAAGTTACGTCATTGTTGTAATAATTCTTTCAAGACAGAAGATGCTCATTTATATTTTCGTGAAATTTTGAAGCAAGATATAAATAACTTTGTTGACTATTACAATCTTTTTTATCAAAAGAAAGAATGTTTTTTTATGAAAGATTTTTCATTGATTGACTGTTTGAAGCACAATGTCAATTATTTCACTTAAGTCATCATCTTCTTCTGATAAAGTCTTGATGAAACTCAATCATTCATCTTTTATTAATGAGTTTAAGCATTCTTTAACATTGACGAAGATTTTCAGCAGTTTAAGCATCATTAATCTCGCTTTGTCTTCATCATTATTTCATTCATCAAAGTCAAGAGCATCTTTGCATTAACTAGTAATTCTTTGAATTCAAAGATCATCATCTTTATGACTGTTATCTTGACAATATCTTTGTCTCTCTCTTTCTTATCTTTCAATGAATCAATGAATTTAAGCTTCATTATTATCATCGTGTAAGATAAGATATTGATTATTTCTAAGATCAAGAAAATCTGCAACAAGTGAAAGCTGTGTTACTACTGCAAATTGCAACATTTGAGCAAAATCATTAAAGAATGCTCAAATAAGAAGTTCTTCACTCTGCATATCATGAACATTTACGACAATGACATCATCAATATAAATGAAGAAGTCTTGCTGTCTGCAAAAAAAAGTTTAGTTTCTGAGCTAAGTCATGCTTAGAAATTTATATACATATTATTTTGTTTACTAGTCTCAATTTTCTCACTCTTACTTCAATCATATAAAAAGTTTTCTGCTAAATTTATCTTGAAACTCTTTGAATTCAATTTAACATTCAAAGATAATCACATGATAGTATTCTGTATTCTACGTCAAGCTCAATCTAAAGTTCTCACTTTCATTCTGATTGATAGTGAAGTCTTTGCTTATGTTTTTATGAATAAATTCTTTGCACAACAACATTATCTTCTTTTGTATTAATTAACTCATTCTTGCAGACTTCAAGAATTTAATGATCAAGTTATTTTAATTGATAACATTATTCATGTCGTTGAAATCATAATGATTCTCAATGAACACATAAAAAAACTATTCTTTTATATCATTGAATTAAGTCAGTATTTCGTCATCATAAATCTGTCATAACTTCGTCATCACGTCATTGATGTCAATTTTGAGCACAATATTCTCATCTTGTTTTTCTTCTTCTGTCTTAATTATTGTTGCTCATTTCTCATCAAAATCTATAATCTTAATCAACAAGAAGAAAATTTCTCGTTTAAAGTTAACAAAGTAGCTTTCTTTCAATCTTGCTCTCAATTCACTCACAAGAAGCAACTCAGTTCATGAATCACTTACAAGAAGCAATTCAGTCTACAAATTGCTCACAAGAAGTAATTCAGTCTACAGATTACTCACAAGAAGCAATTCAGCACTCAATTTATTTGCAAGAAGCAATTTAATCTTTTATTCACTTGAAAAAAGTAACTCAGTTTTTAGTTTGCTTGCAAGAAGCAATCTAGTTTCTTATTTACTTGAAAGAAGTAACACAGTTTTCAGTTCACTTACAAGAAGTAATTCAGTTCTCAATTCACTTGCAAGAAGCAATTCAGTTTTTTATCTGCTCATAAGAAGCAATATAACTCTTTGTTCGCTTATGAGAAGTCAACTAGACTGATCGCGTCAAGTTGAGTACTCAAGTTTGAGTTGAATACTCAATTCAAAAAGTGTTGAGTTAAGTTGAAATTTTTTTGAAAAAGTGTTGAGTTGAGTTGAGAAGTTGAACTCAAGAACTTAAGTTGAGTTGAGAAGCTTGATTTAACAATTCAATTCAAAAACTTAACTTGACTCGACAAGATATTAAATAGATGTAAATAGCTTGATTGAACAGTTTACATGATTTCTCTTCATGACTTTCTATCATGTTTTTCCGTTATGATTCTCTATCAAAGTCAAACAATCTTCATGTTTTTCTTCATGTTTCTTTTCATGATTTCTCGTCATGACTTTCTATCAAATCTTTCTATCAAACAGTCTTCATGATTTCTCATCATGACTTTTCTTCATGACTTCTCTTCATGACTTTCTATCATATAGTCTTCATGTTTCTCGTCATGACTTTCTATCAAAAAGATAATGCAAAAGCAAAAAATCGGAAAAATTTCTATATTTAACTCTCTTGACATCAAGCTCAAGTTCTTGACGAGTCGAGTCAAATTGACTCAATTTTCAGTCGAGTTGAGTCACGTCAAGTTGAAAATATGAGCAACTCGACTCAAATTGAATTGAAAATGTGAGCAACTTGACTTGATATCAATTCGAGTTCAAAATGTCAACTTGAAACTCAACTTAATGATCAGTCTAAAGTCAACTAATACTCAACTCATTTACAAGAAACAAATCTCATTCAATCTTGTCTCTCATTTGAAACAAGAAGCTTTTAGTTGTATTTTTCAAGTCATTTAAAAAGAATACTTCTCAAAAATCAAGTGTTGAAATTCTTCTTTCTTTAAAACTTCTGTTGTTTCTTAAGCAGATCAATTCAATCGATTTTCTATACAACTTGACATAGTCGAGTTGAGAGCTTGAAGCTTTGATTATGCTGCTCATGTCAAAGACATTGAAGTGTTTAACATCATTCTAAAGAAAATCAATGTCTTCTTCTAATTCAGACTTTAACAAGTCAAAATTGCATCACACAACTTTGACTTTTTATTTAAAGAACAGTTCAACTCTTGCTCAGTTTTCATCTCATTCTCAAGATAGTATGTATGATAAGAATCATCATTTGAATCTTCATTAAATGAAAAAGAAATTTTATTTGACTGCATTCACAACACAAGAAGATCTTGAAGTCTATTGACAAAGTAAGAACGTTAATTCAGTCACAATTTTATCGTTCAGATATTTTGAGTTTCTAAATGTCTTCTTCAAGAAAAACGTCGATATCTTGTCTTTGCATTAAGCTTATGATCATGTCATACATCTTAAAGAAAATGCTCAACTCTCAATCTTCGCTTTGTACAACATAAGTTGTGATGAAATTCTAGAACTTCGTCTTTATCTGAATGAGAATCTGAGCAAAGATTTTATTCAAGTCAGTCACTTTCAGATGATAATTTCTGTTCTCTTCATCAAGAAACTTAAAGAAGAACATTGCTTCTGCATGAACTATTAAGATCTAAATGCTATCATAGTCAAGAATTAATATTCTTTGTCTTTGATCTCAGAAACGCTGAATCATTTAAGTTGAGCTAAAATCTTTATCAAGCTGAATATCATTTCTGCGTTCAATCAACTTTGAATCAAAGAAGAAAATAAAGTTCTCATTATTTTTTGCACTCAATTTGAAGAATTCAAGTATCTAGTCATGTTCTTCAATCTATGTAATGAGTCTGTCTCATTTCAGAAGTACATTAACAATACTTTTTGCAAACATTTAAATAAGTTTTATACAGCTTATTTGAATGACATCTTGATTTATTTCAATAATGAACTTGAGCATGAAATTCATGTCAAGCTCATTCTGCAAAAGCTGCAAGAAGCAGATTTTCAAACAAATATAATCAAATGCAAGTTTCACATCACTTAAGTCTTGTATTTAGAATTGATAATCATCATTGAAGAGATTAAGATGAACTTCTCTAAGATAAACATTATTGTCAACTAACTTATCTTGATCAACGTTAAAAACGTTCAAAGTTTTCTAGATTTTGCAAACTTTTATAAAAGATTTATTTATGACTATAGTAGAATAACTATCTTGCTCACTCGTCTCATCAGAAAAGATGTACTCTTTGTCTGATTTCAGAAATGTCAGATTGCATTCAACACTCTTAAAAAAGTCTTCACTTTCAAGATTATTCTTTGTCATTATAATTCAGATCACAAGATTGTGATAGAAATCAATGCTTCAAACTATGTGTTCAAAGACATTCTCTCTCAGTACAATGAGAACAAAATTCTTCATTCAGTCACTTACTTTTCGAAGAAGCATAACTCAATCGAGTGTAACTACGAGATTTATGATAAAGAACTCATGATCATTGTTTGCACTTTCAAGAAATAATGATCAAAGCTTGAAGACTTTATTTATTCTGTTAAGATGATCATGAATTACAAAAATCTTAAGTATTTTATGTCAATTAAGCAGTTAAGTCATCATCAAGCTCATTGAAGTGAGTTTCTATCTAGATTCAACTATCACATTGCTTATCATTTCAACAAGATCAATGATAAGTTGAATGCTTTGACATGTCACTCAGAAGATTTTTTTAAAGAGAAGAATACATTCAATTCTTGACATTAATATCAACATTAAACAATTCTGAAAACTCATGTTTTAAACTTTAATATTGTTAAAAATCTCACTCTTGATGTCTTTGACATCAAAGTCATGAAGCTTCAGTCACAAATCATTGCTTTAGACTCAGTTCAATTACATTTGTTCTCAGTTATCTCAGCATCTTTGTAAATTCTAGCTTTCATGAATTTAGAAATCGAAGAATTCAACGTTGAAAACATCAAGTCTCAGCTAAATCAAAACATTCTGAATCTTGATGAAGATTCTGCTGATATTCTCACTCAGACATTGTGAAAGCAAATTAAAATCAATGACAAATTCACAGCTTAAATAATCAAAGTGCTTTGCAATGAAACACAACATCACAACAAGATCTTTCTAGTTAAGTGTGAAGAACACGAGAATCATCTGTACTTTCAAGAAAGAAAGTACATGCTTAACTCAGATAAACTACGTCTTTGTATCATTCAGCTCACTCATGATAATGTCATCAATAATCATTCAAAAAGAGCAAAAAGCTATGAACTGATCACTTAAGCTTACTTATGAAACTGTCACGTGTGCACACGTTTTAAACTCTCTAAACAATGAATTCAAGAATGATTATGTTTTCTTTTAATCTTTAAACGTTGTTGATGTGATATCTTCATGAACTATGTAAATTCTTTATCGCTCAATATCTTCATGAATATCACATATAAATATGTTCTAATCTTCATTGATCATTTTATCAAAATGAAACATTTAGTTCTCATCACTTTTATGAAAGTTGAAGAAGTTATTGACTGCTTTTATGCTCATGTTTGAAAATATCATGATTTACTTGAGTTCTTTATGTCTGATCAAGACACACAATTCATCTTTGATGTTTGAAAGCATATGTATAAAATGTTGAAGATAAATGTTAAGTTATCAACAACATATTACTCTGAAATTAATGATCAAATTAAGAAAGTTAATGCTGTCATGAAGCATTATTTTTGAGTCTTCGTCAACTACATGCAAAATGACTGAGCTAAGTGACTTTCTGAAATTGAATTCATCGTCAATAATGCATCATCATTAATCACTTTAACATCACTTTTCTTGATCAATTTAAGTTAAAACTCACGTTTAAACTTTAAGTCTTCTGAATCTCTGCTTAAGAATCTTATGTTTCAAACTTGAAACAAGTTAATCAATGTTAAAGAGTTCATCAAGAAAATGAAGAAACTAACTGAGCATCTACATGATGAAATGCTTATTGCTCAGATCATTTATGAATTTAATGTCAATCTTTTTCGTTGTTCTTGTTCTAAATACTTCGTTAAAGATGAAGTTTGATTAAATGTTTGCAATCTCAACATTGCTTACTTTGTTGTTAAGTTAAATGATTATAACGTTGATTTCTTCAAGATCAAGCATGTCTTCAAGAACAATTCTTTAATCATTGAGTTAAATCTTTCAGAATTCATGAAGATTCATTCAATCTTTCATGTTATTCTTTTGAATCATATCACAAGTGACTTTCTTTTAAATCAACGTCAGAAATCTTGAGAACTCATTATCATTGAAAATGACGAAAGATTCTGATATGTAAACAGTATACTAAACTTTAAGCATGATAGATGCTATAATTCATCTTTGCTCAAGTATTATGTTGATTAAAAAGATCACTTTTCTACTTGAGAGTCTTTTCATCTTCTGAATAATTGTGAGCAAACACTTAATGAATATCATCTCGTCAACTCTGTCGTCGAAGAATCACATGTACTGTCGTATGTAATATCTCAATGTCAATGTCAAGAACTTTAAGTTCAATCTTTATTATTTTAATTTAATCTTGATCTGACTCAGATCTTGTTTAAATTTGACTCAAATGTGATTCAGATGTATTTTAGTTTCACATGTACATCATCATATTAAACTACATTTCGTCTCTCTTTTTCTCAAATCTGACTCAAATGTGACTCAGATGTGTTTCAATTTCATTATGCATCATTATGTTAAAATGCGTCTTATCTCGTCTCATCTTTCGAATTTTGTCAAGATTTGACTCAAACATCTTGCTCAGATTTAACTCAGATGTGACTCAGATTTATTTCAGTCTCATCTGTGCTTCATTACATTAAAATGTATTTACATTAATTCTTGTCTCATTTCAGTCTTTGTCTTCAATTCTTTCTCATCTCATTTTGTTTCTTCTTATCATTTTGCAAAAAGCTGACGTTCAATGAACAAATCAGCGCGATGCAACGAGTAAATGCTGACATATCACAAAGATTTTTCATATCATTGATTCTCTTTCTATTTTTTAACGCAAGCTTAATAAAAAAAATGCAAAGCTTTAGAAATCAAAATTGAAGTACTTAACTTCGTAAATGACATCAATATTCTGATCTATGACAAAATTATAGAATCAATCTGTAAATTGCTGAGTTGAATATACAACGTCTGTGCAAAGTGAGCTTGAACTCATGACGTTACGTTCGCTTCAGAGAAATACGAACTCATACACTTCATTCGTAAGTCAAAAAGATTCGACATGACAGTCAATCTACACATAGAAAACTCAGTAATAAAGTCAAAATCGAACGTACGAGTTCTCAAAGTGCAACTGAACATGAAACTACAATGAGATTCGCATCTTCATCAAATAGAAGCAGATCACGTCATCAAGATGCTGATGCTTAGTTGACTTGAAATCTTCATCTGAAAGACTACATTCGCAAAAGCAAGATAAATATACTCAGTGATGATAAGATTGAAAATGACGTTCGAAACATTGATATGACATCAACGCAATAAAGAAGAGAAATTGTTGAATATAAAATGAAGGCTAGAAACTCTTCAGAATCAAGCGTTGCATCATGTGATCAACATTTTCAGAAAAGTGAATATTGAAACGCTGAAAGTCGAAACATATACATTCTTGCTACATGTTTATCTGAACAAGCTATAAAATCAAGTCACACTACGCAGTTGAATTGACAACAGAACACAGAAGACTTGATGAGCATGCAAGATCATACATGCTCATTTGATAAAAACTAATAAATTCATTTCTCGCTCTTCAATCTTCAAAAAAATGACGTTTCTGAATGTTTCAATTCATGAAGAAGCAAAGATACAGTCTAGATGCAGATGACTCAATCTCTTAACGTTGATTCAAATGAGTGAACGTGCAATTGCACAGTTTCATAAAAGTTAATGAGATCTTCAATGAGAAAACTACAAAAAACGCATCGCAAACATTAATGCATCTTTCGCTCAAAGATTTCATCTATTCAAGAAGTCAGTAAGAATGCATGATGATTTTCGAAAGATTGAAAACACTCTTGCAATTCACATCAGAATTGAACGCATAGAACTGAATGTTTATCTGCACTTGAGAAACATGTTGAGCGCGAATAGTTTTCAATGTGACTGCAAATAAAGTCATCAGACAGTCAAGCATATTCTGATGCATTGCTTGAATTGAACGCATCTTCGATCAAATATGCTGCAAGATGTCAACTTCACGAACTATTGAATCATTGTCTCAATCACGAAGAATCTCAAGGCAACAGCGAGAATGATGATGAAAATAAAGCTGCTGAAGCAGTTTAAAGTAACAAGAACACTCATTCTCTAACATGCAATCATCGTAAACAAATTTAATACATAGTCTCAGTTTTATCATCTCGACTGCATGTAGCAGTCGTATAGACAGCGAGCGATTTTCTATCTCAGAGAGTTTTGTTCACTCGACACATATAGCATAGATTTTTCTCATGAGTCAATCTAATCAATGTCACAAGAATGTATGAATTATTATTATTATTATTATTATTATTATTATTATTATCATCTTGCAAAAGCTCAGTCTTGAAGAGAAAAGTTACTGTCATGATGTCAAATCATCAACTCAATTTAGAATATAAATTGTTGATATTTTAAATAATTTCAATTCATTGAATCTGTTTTGTAGTTCAATGAATCAAGTTATTAATCTAGTCATCATCATCTTAATTTAGTCTCAGCAATTTTGTTTCAATCATCTCAGTCATATGCATGAATCTTTGCAATCTTAAGTCATAAAACTACTGTCTAGTCTTGATTCTGCTCAATTCATGTATATAAAAGTTGAGTTCTCATTCTTTTCTTTCACTCTTTGTCTTTCATCTTGTACATTATCTGATGTATTATTTTGTACTTAAATTCTATCAAAGTAATAATAATATCAGTCTTTTATATTAATAGTATCTCTAGTTTAACTCAGTTTCTGACATCAATTTACAAATTGAAAATTGCTTTCATTGTCACAAGTTAAATCATATCTTTAAAGAGTGTTCTAATCAATCTTCTAGAATCAATGCATTAAATGACGAAGATGAATTTGATCGTTTTTTCTCTGATTTCGATTCTGATTAAAAAAACTAGTCATCTCTTCAAAAGTCATTAAAGAAATAAAGATCATATTTTTGTGCAATCTAGTTGAAATTCTATTGAAAGAAAACTACTTCGAAAAGTCGTTTCTGATTGATACAGCTCTCATTTTTCAAAGCGAATCATTCAGTCTTCGATTCTTGATAGATAGTGATTTCATCGTCTACATCTTGATTCATACTAAACTAGTTGATAAAGTATGCAAGAAACTTGAAATACAATTTATATCTTTGACAAAAGAGAAGTTGATATGAGATTATGATGAGAAGCTATCTAAGAAGACAATAACTCATAAGATTCTACTCAATCTTACGATTGAAAGTCATAAAGAACTAACTGTGTCAATGCTGATAGCTGATATTGAACATCATAAAGTTATATTAAGCAAACTCTGAATAAATAAAAATGAAATCTTATTGAACATGCAACATGATGCTATCATGTTTTCTGATCAATTAAATACTTCTATTTCGATTTTTTCAATCTTATTAAATACGAAGCACTTAAGTTGATCATGATCAACTTTGATTTCATCAGCAGCTTATAGCAATGTCTTTAAGATACTTAAGCACTCAGTTTTAATTGTTCAGAAAGAATCATTCTTGATTCAAAACATAGACGTCATTTCTTTTCAAGCACTGATAAAATGATTAAAGAAGAATCATACAAAGCTTTTTGCTATGTTCATCAAAAACATTAATAGAGAAATTGTCTACAATACTTAATGCAAACTAAATATCATAAACGTCTTCTTTATTAATGAAATGACTCAGAATCTAGAAGATATTAAAGTCAAGCTATCATTGAAATATCAGAATTTTCTAGATGTTTTTGATTGAGTTCAAGCAGACAATTTATTATCTCATCATTCATATGATCATAAGATAAAGCTCACTAGTGATGCAACGTCATCTTGCTGTTGAGCATATTGAATGTCTTTCTACAAGCTTCAGAAAGTAAAGAAATATCTGAATGAGAATCTTTTTAAAGAATTTATAACTTTTAGCAAAGCTTCATTTTTCTCACTCGTTCTGTTCGCTTTAAAAGCAAATAAAGATCTACGATTCTGTGTTGACTATCAAAAGCTTAATGTTATTATCAAAAGAAATCGTTATTCTTTATTGCTCATAAATGAAGTAATTGACAAGATAGTTAATTGCAAGCATCTGACTTGACTGAATATCATATCAACGTTCAACAAACTACAAATGCATTTTGATAGTGAGAACTACACTATCTTTATTATCGCTTTAAAAGCATACAAATCAAAGATGTTACTTTTTGAACTTATTAATGATTCTGTCTCGTTTCAGCAGTATATAAATGACATTTTATGAGACTTTCTAAACGACTTTTGTCAAGTCTATCTAGATGATATTCTGATCTACAGCAAAACTCAATGAGAACATAAACAACATGTCAAAATGATATTAAATCGTCTATGAGAAGCTGATTTACAGATGAATATTTGAAAGTGTGAATTCAATGTAGAAGAAACAGTCTTCTTAGAAGTCATAGTATTAGAACAATATCTTCATATGAACTTTACTAAAGTGAAAGTCATAGTCAACTGAACTACGTTAATCAATCTAAAAGAAGTATAAAACTTCGTGAGATTTGTTAACTTCTATCGACGTTTCATTAAGAACTTTTCGAAGCTAGTCAAATTCTTCACTCAGCTGACTAGAAAGAACACATCTTTTGTTTGAAACAAAGTCTGTGTTTAAGCTTTCAATGATTTAAAGAAACAAGTTAGCTCAATCTCAATACTACGACATTTTGATTTCAAACAACAGATTATTCTAAAGATTGATGCATCTGACTACGTCAAAGGTGAAATACTATCACAGTATGATGATGAAAATCTTCTTCACTTGATAGTTTTCGAACATTGAAGACTCAAGCTTGAATGCATTGAATTATTCATTCAGATATTCATTGATCATCAGACTTTGAAAATCTTCATGAAAAATAAACAGTTAACTTGACATCAAGTCAACTATTTAAACATTCTATCAGAGTTCAACTTTCAGATCATATTTTGATCAGGCAAAACAAATACTAAAGTCAATGTTTTAATCAAAATGTCAATAGCAGATATTTCTAAATTAGCACAGCGCACTGAAGATTACTATTAGACTATTTTGATCTTTGATAGAGTAAATATTCTAGCTATTGAATCAGAAGTTTATCTCTATCAATGAGTACTTATTGTCAATCAAACGAATGAGCTTTGCAATGAGTATAAACAAGCTATAAATAAAAACAAGCTTAAACTGCATAGCACTAAACTAAAAGACTGTAAGATCATTGATGATGTTCTGTTTAAAAAAGACTTACTGTGAGTCTCTGAGAATATGCATATGAAATGACTGCAGAAAATTCATGATTTGTTATTTATCTCTCATCTTAACAATAGAAAAACTGTAAATCTGATTCAGCGCTTCTACTATTGATCAAATTATTAAGCAATAATTAGACAGTACATTTGAAACTGTCATGTTTGTCAGCGAAGTAAGATATTTAAAGATAGTATCAATGAACTTCATCATTCTCTCTTGATTTCATAGAAACGCTGAAAAGATATAGTTATGAACTTCATTACTGAGCTATCTTTATCAGAAGAATACAACGTCATTTGTATCATCATATGTTGTCTCATTAAAAAACGTCACTATGTTCTCTGTCATTGAAGAGATGATGACATCTCAGTTGAAGAAACAATTTGAATCATGCTATGAAACGTCTATCAACTTTATGATTTATTCAGTTTCATTGTTTCAAACAGAGACTTTCAATTCATATCAACAATGTGACAAAGTCTTTGCAAGCAACTAAGAATCACAGCTAATTTATTAACAGTTTATCATTCTGAAATCAATGATCAATTGAAATAAGTTAATCAAAATGTTGAACCCGAATTAAGAATTTACTGTAACTACATGCAGAACGACTGAGTAAAATAACTTTCAATGATAAAATTCAGCGAGAATTTCAATATCTTCTCGATCATCTCAATGATCTCGTTCTACTTCAATAACAATTTTCACTCATGAATGAGTTTCAATTCAGATACAACTGACTACGAAACAACTTGTGAATGTCTTGAAGCTAGAAAAGCTGATGATATTTTTATTTGAATGAAAGAGCTTCTTATCTTTGATCATCAGCAATTAGAAAAGACGAAGCAGATCATTAAAACTCAGATCAATAAACAGAAATGAGACGTCATTTATGAAGTAAATGACTGAGTTTGATTATTCTCTAGAAACATAAAGACAACTAAATCATGTAAAGATTTGAAAGATAAACAGCTAGAATTCTATCAAATCACTGTCAAAGTTGAAATCTTCTATCATCTTCATTTATCAATAAGCATAAAGCAACTGCATTCAATGTTCAGTTTGAAGTTATTACATTCTTATTCTTAAAACTCATTATCAGAACAGCATTTGAAATTTTTTAAATCATTGACAATTGAAGATGATGATCATTAAGAGATAGATGACATTTTGAACTTTAGATGCTATTGAGATTGAATACAATACAAGATTAAATGAACAGAACTAGATCAAGATGACAAATGATACTATGTCAATAAAGAAGAATTCAAGATCTTAAAAGAAGTTCTAGTTGAATTTCATAAGCTCTATTCAGACAAGTCACACTAAATTGAAAAACAGTGAAAATTTTTGCGTTTCATTTGTTTTATTCATGCAAACATGAATTTTTGAAGAGAAGAGTATTGTTACGAATGTGTCAAAGATCAAATTTTAATCAATTCGCAGTGAACGCTAGCGAGTTCACTGCATGTTGATTAAAGCTAGTCAATGATCTAGTCGAGATCTGATCTAGATCTGATTCAGATTTGACTTAAATATGACTCAACTTCTTTTTTCTTTCTCAACATTTTCTTTATTTACATCACATTTTTTCTGTATCACAACATGTTTTCTTCAAGTCTAGCGCAGTCTTTGAACATTACATAAATAGAAGTTCTTGTATCACTCTTCTTCTGTATTCTTAATGTTCAGTTATAGCTATCTCTAAAGAATCAAGCATCATCATTCACGTACTTCACTGATTGAATCATTTAAACACGATTTCAACATACTGAAACATCTCTACTCACATTAACAGTGCTGTTATCAATAAATGATGAAAAGATACTAAATGAAATAAATGAATCAAATAATGAGTCTTGAGTTTATGACTACATGTGATTAAAGAAGTAGTGACTCATTGACTGCGCTGATATACTGAAAAGACTTGTTGAACTCAACTTTTATACTTCTAACGTCATGTCAAGTTTCATCATCATGAATGATTGATTATTCATTGAAAATGATTGAAGTTACATCTTGAACATACATTCTCTATCATTGATCAAAGTCAAGCATCAAACAACTATGATTGCACGTCTATATCAACTTATTCAACGTTTATGTGACATAAGTCAAGAGCAGAATAAAGTTATTTAATACAATCATACTTTATCTTCTTATCATGCACATTTTTTTTTCATCATATATTTCTTTGCTCAATGAATGATAATTATTAAGCAAGAGAACACAGTTTTTGACATTATAATCATGAGCATCATGAGTGCAAAAAAATCATCTTTGCAATTGAAAATTGAAGATCAAAACATCATTGTATAAAATATTATTAATAAAGAGCAAAGCAAGAATGATGCATTGCAAAGAAACAGCACAAACATGCATCAAGAATTTAAGCATCATACGTTGAATAAAAGTTATAGATTCATTATTAAGTACATAGTTTTAATTTTATTGTTTCAACGACGTGAAGTCATTATGTAGTCAATGAGCGATTTTCTTTCTCAGAGAATTTTGTTCATTCAATATATATAACATAATTTCTTTCATGAGTTGAACTTAAATCAATATCATAAGAATGTATGAATTTAAATCAAATCAATATCATATGAAAAATAAAATTTTAATATAATGTTGAAAGAGCTGACAACAAGATTCATTTATACATGATGTCAACTACAAATCTTTTGATTCTATTCTGTGATTGAATAAAAGTCAGAAGAGTTAAGAGATTTCAATTCAACGCAGTTTGAATGATGTTAAAACGTTGCATGATCAGAAAAGTCATTCTGCAGAGTTTTTATTCATGCAACAACATTCTTTCTAACAGTTACAATTAATCTACGAGAAAGATTAATGATATGTTGATATTAATAAAAGATGAAAAGATACTACTAGTGATTAAACAATTCAGATGCAGAGTCTAAAAGTTATAATCACAAGTAATTGAAGAAGTGATGACTCGTTAATTACGTTGATATACTGAAATGTTTTCATCACATTGACAATGTTATCAAGTACTTGATGAAAAGATATCAGATAGAATGATTGTTTCAGATGATGAGTTTGAAAGTCGTAATTACATATGCTTAAAGAAGTAGTGACTTGTTGATTACGCTAATATATTGAAAGAGCTTGAACTCATCTTTTTTACTTGACATTAAGTCATACATTTATCTATGTGAAAAATTGAGAGCGTAAGAGAATGATTAGAATGCATTCTCTTTTATTAATCAGAGTCAAACATTGAATAATTGTGATTGCACATTTATATTAACAATTTATTCAACGTCTACGTAACATAAGTTAAATCAAGAGAAGAAAAGAGTTATAACTTATTCAATACAATCACACTTTATCTTCTCATTGTGCACATCTCTCTTTCATCACATATTTCTCTGCTCAATAAATGACAATCATTAAGCAAGAGAATGCAGTTTTTGACACTATAATCATGAGCATCACGAGTGCAATGAAATCAACTTCATGATCGAAGATCAAAGATCAAAGCATCATTGTATAGAATATCATCAATGAAGAGCAAAGCAAAAACGATGCATCATAATCAAACAGCACAGACACTTTTATCAAAAGTTTACTTAAGCATCACATGTTGAATAGAAGCTATAAATTCATTACTGATAACATAGTATTAATTTTATTGTTTTAACAACGTGAAGTCATCATGTAATCAACAAGCGATTTTCTTTCTCAGAAAGTTTTGTTTATTTGATATACATAGCATAGTTTTTCTCATGAGTTAAACTTAAATCAATGTCATAAGAATGTATGAATTCAAATCAAATACAATGTTGAGATCATGTTTAAATGATTCAATTAGTGAAGTTCATAAATACTATGCTTAATTTTTTAAAAATAATTATAATTGAACATTAAGAATACAGAAGAAGAGAAATGTAAGAACTTTTATTTATATAATGTTCAAAAACTGTATTAAACTTGAAGAAAATATATTGTGATACAAAAAGAATGTTATAAAGTGAAGAAAATGTTGAGAATGAAAAAAATGCTGAGTTATAAACTGTTACAAGCATATCAAGACTGACAAAGCTAAAGCTTTAATCATTATACAATCAACGCTAGCAAGTTAATTACGTATTGATTAGAGCTAGTCAACGTCTTTAGTTGAGTCTCTATTCAAGTTTCTTTATTTTCTCAACACTTCTTTTGTTTATCAACATCATCTTTCTTTCTACATCATATCTTTACTGCGTCACAACATGTTTTCTTTGAAACTAGCGCAGTCTTTGAATATTACTTATATAAAAGCTTTTATACTCATCTTCTTCTGTATTCTTAATATTCAGTTATACATATTTTTAAAGATTAAGCACTATCAATTCTGACTTTCACTGATTGATTCATTTAGACATGATTCTGACATTATATTAAGAATTCGTTAATCACACAATATTAATCTCATTACTTATTCAACATACTTATTCAGACAGAACAATTCTAAAGAAATTCATTTATCTGATGATCAATGACAATCAAAAGATAAAACAACACTAAAGAGTTGAATAAAATCAACGACAAGACTGACTGTTAAAAGTTGATCTAAAGCAAGTCATAAAGATGTCATTTAACTAATAAATAAATGCTAAGAAAGAAAAGTAGCTACAGAAAAGAACTCAATTCTTATATATGCGTTTCTCAGCTCTGTGCTAAACTCAAAAGAATTGATGCTTTACACATATGAACGCAGAAACTTGATGATATCACATCTAGCTCAGATTTTTGCTAGGCTCGATTAGAATGAAATCAAGACAAAGACTAGTCGTAGAATAGACGAAGACTAGAATCGTAACATTACTTTTCTTTCTCGACTATTCATGTTCGCATAAATGTTGTTTCTAGTGCGATTTTCTTGAATATTTGATATAAAAGTCATTGATCATCTCTTGAGCATTCATAAACTTGTCGTCGTCAGCGTTATATCAGTTGAGATCATTGTCATAGCTCTTTCATTTGACTTTATATTGAAGTCATTTTCTGTAGCATCAAGAGTTCAATATATCGTCGATTTTTTATTTGTTTTCATTGTTTATCACTATTGATCTCAAGAGTTCATTCTTTTGATCAGGCAGAGAATCATCAACGACAGAACGAAGAAGATCTGAATGAAACACGTCATGTATATGCATAATGTCTGATAGTTTCAATTTATAAAATGAGTCAACAGAATTAATGATTTGAAATGAATCAAGCATTTTATCATTCAGCTTTTTGAAAGATCTCGCTATAATGATGTTTCGTTCATTCATAAACATCTTTGATTCAATCTTGTAATTGACTTTCTTTCTATGCTTATTAGCTTGATTCATTATTTGCTTTCGTGTTTTGATCAAAGCTTCGCGAGCGAAGATCAATGTTTTATTCATGTGATTGAATATATTCTTGACTTGATCAATCTGCAAGCGTTCGCGAGTGCTTTCATACTCGATGATGTCAGAATCGAAGCTCATATGAGAATGAAAGCTCTTGTTCATGAAGAAGAAAGTCAAGAAGATGACTGAGAACAAGATGTTATTGTCAATAAACTCAATCATGAGTAGTCACTTGAATCAGTCGTTTTGCATGTATGAACAGAAGAAACGCAGATAGCGCTTAACGTTCTGATTGACTCGTTCGCTTTGATCGTCAATCTGAAAGTGATAGACAATGAACAATTGAAGAGAAATGCTCAGTCGTTTGCAAAGAAACTTTCATAAAATAGAGATGAATTGTGTATCTCTGTCAGATACAATAAAGCTGAGTAGATCATGAGTTCAATATACTCACTGAATCAACATTTTCGCTGTTCTTTCAACTGTGATTTCTTCATCATCAATGATGCAAGAAATATAATGTCTTTCTTTTGATAATCTGCAGATGACAGTCAGAATAGCGTTGTAGTTGAATGAATCAGATAGATTGATAATGAAGTTCATTGCTATGTCTTGTCATCGCTGTTCAAATATCAATAGAGATTGAAGCAAGTCATTTGATTTATTTCTAGATATCTTTGATCATTGACAAACATAGCAGTTTCAAATATATTGATCTACTGTCTTTTGCATGAATGATTAATAGTAGTTTCGTTTGATGATTTTCATCGTTCTAAGAATATCAAAGTGATTTATTGAGAATTAATCGTGCATCTCACGAATCAGATTCATTTGCAGAAGTTCATTAAACGAAACTCATAGCTGACTGTCTTTGTATAAGATTTCATTCTGAACTCGACAATTCTTCAGCTTAATGTTTTTGCATTGTGCTTTGTCTCTGATCTTTGCTTCACGAAGTAAAGTACAATTCTCGTCGATTTCATTTGCATCAAAAACTTGTTTATAGATTGACTCGCTGACATTCTTCTTTAAATCAGCAATCTTTATTTGATTCAACATCAAAATAGTGATTTATTGATAGCAAATGCGTTCATCATCGAAATCTCTGAGTACGAAGTCAGCTCGACGAGTTAATGCATCAATCTTAATGTTCTGTTTGTCAGATCAATACATTATCTTGAAGTTGAAATCAGCTAGCTTTTGTACTCAATGTATCTGATGTCTGCTCAGCTCTTTGTCTTTCATTAATGAAATGAGTGCTTGATGATCAATGAACATCTTGATAGAAATGTCAGTCAACTTCAGTTTGAGTCATCAATGCTTAAATGCTTGAATGATGATCAGCAGTTTCTTATTGTATATTTCGTAGTTGCACTCAGCAGAAAATATGTTTTTGCTATAGAAAGCAATCGAATGTAGTAATTCTTCGTCATTATATTGAGAGAGAACTTCGTCGTTTACGTAGTTGAATGAGTCAGTTTTCAGAATAGTCTCACAAGTCTGATCAAAGTGATGAAGTATAAAAGTCTCAGTCATACATTTTTTCATATGATTGAATGCAGTCTGACAAGTCTCATTTCGTTCAAATATGATCTTCTTTTGAGTGAGTTGAATCATTGAACGAACAATCTTCGAAAAGTTCTTGATAAAGCGTTAATAGAAGTTGCAGAAGTCAATGAATGACTGAATCTGAGTGAGATTATTGAGA
>JAABUV010000513.1_pt1 | contig 58566 bp, 48 predicted proteins | sample 5559971 | NCBI WGS metagenome assembly JAABUV01 (sample SAMN10711881, study PRJNA513362) | rock metagenome | isolation source: Antarctica rocks | place: Antarctica: Victoria Land, Knobhead nord | collected 2015-12-19 | reverse complement strand
TCCCCGACTACGTGCTCGTGACCCCGCAGGGCGACCCGGCGGGGCGGGTCGGCAACGTCAACGTGGACCGGCTGGAGATCGGGGCGGGGACGCCCCCGCCCCCCGCCCCCGCATCGGGGGACGGCACGTTCGAGCAGCGGCAGGTCTGCGTCACCCAGGACGACGTGGTCGTGTCGCGCGTCCTCGTCACCAACCTCGGGGCCGCGCCCGTCACGCACCGGATCACGGTGCGCGGCGACTGCCGCCAGTCGGCGGACTTCCGGGCCGGGCCGGGCGGTGCCAAGGCCACCCGGCGCAGCGGCGATTTCGTCGTCCTGACGGACCGGAACGTGTTCCCCGGCAAGCTCCCGAACGGCCTGAGCCTGGTGATCGGCAGCCGCCTGGCACCCGCGCGCGCCGACACGGACACGCCGGGGGCCTACGCGCTGGATTACGACCTCGTCGTGCCGCCGGGTCAGACCCGGTCCGCCGTGTTCGCCTGCGCCTTCGACCGCGACGCCGCGCGGGCGACGGCGCACCTCCAGGCCGTGCTGCGCCAGCCCGACCCGCCCGCCCAGAACCGCCGGGTCTGGCAGGCGTTCTATGCGACCCAGGTGCCCGCCTTCACCTGCTCCGACCGGAGCCTGAGCGAGCTGTATGCGTTCCGCTGGTTCCTGCTGCTGTTCTCGCGGGCGGGCGGCGACCTGGGCTACTTCCGCTACCCCGTGGACATGGAGGGCCGGGAGGCCTTCCAGACGTACTGCTGCTACAGCGCGCCGTTCATGGCCTTCGACCTCAACTGGCAGACGGACCCCGCCGCGGGCTTCGGCCAGATCGCCAACATGCCGGTCGTCGCCTACGACGACGGGCGCTTTCCGTGGTACGCCACGCCCGCCACGAACCGCGTGCCGGTAGCCCACGCCTCCCGGACCGGTCAATCGCTGATGCCCTGGGCCGCCTGGAAGTTCTACCAAATCCACGGTCGCCCGGACCTGATTCGGCAGGTCTACCCCGGCATGAAAAAGGACATGGACTGGTGGATCAGAGACCGCGACCCGGACCGCAGCGGGCTGTTCCGCATCGACGACCAGCTTGAAACGGGCATGGACGACCTGCACCGTCGCTGGAAAGGGCCGGTCCCGGCCCGCTATCAGGCCATCGACGCCACTTGCTACGCCATCCTGAACTTGAAGGCCGTGGCGAACATGGCCCGCGTGCTGGGGAACGCCAGGGACGCGGCGTACTATGCCGCCTACGCCGCCCGGTCCGCGCACGCCCTGAACACCGTCCTCTGGGACCCCGCCCTGGGGCGCTACCGCGACCGCAGCCCGGAGACCGGCGAGCGGACCGACTACAACTCGCTGACGATCTTCTACCCCATGTTCGCGGGCGTGATGACGAAGGCCAGCCTGAGCGAGATCTCGCGGTATCTGCTGAACCCGAAGGAGTACTGGACGCCTTACCCCGTCCCCGCGCTCTCGCAGTCCGACCCCGAATTCGACCCGGTGCATCGCTACTGGGCCGGTCCGACCTGGCCGGCGACGAACTCGCACGTCCTGGAAGGCTTCGCCGAGACCGCCAAGCGGATGGACCGGGCCGCTCTGCCGCAGGCGGCGGAATTGTTCCGCCGCGTCGCGGCCCTCCAGCTCCGGCCTCGGGCGGACTTCTACGAGCACTACAACTCGCTGACCGGGGAGCCGGAAAGCGGGTTCAGGGACTACATGCATTCGTGGTGGATCGACACGATCATCCGCCAGGCGGCGGGCCTGACGCCGCAGGACGATGGTGGGCTGGTGATCGACCCCCTGCCGCTGGGCTTGACGCACTTCGCCCTGCGCGGGGCACCCTACCGGGGGCATCGGGTGGACGTGCTCTGGAACGAGCCGGAGGCGGGCCGGGGGCTGACCGTGCGGCTCGACGGCGCGGTCCTGCGCCGCGTCCCCGGCTTCCGCCCCGGCGGCCCGCCGCTCGTGCTCCCCGCATCACTCCTCCAGAAGCCCTGACACCCGGCGAGCGCGGGTGAACACCTACGGATGAAGGGGGAAGTGGACATGATCGATCTTTCGGGCAAGCACGTCTTTGTCGCCGGCGGCAGCCGGGGCATCGGGGCGGCGGCCCGGATGGCGGCCGTCGTCGGGGAAATCGAGGCGGCGGGCGGGCGGGGCTGGGCCGTGCAGGCGGGCGTGGCCGAAGACGGGGCGCTGGACGAGGCCGTCGGGCGGCTCGGGCCGCTGCGCGGGATGGTCGTCTCGGCGGGGGGCTTCGAGGGGGGGCGGATCGGCTTGCCCGCGGATGTCGCCGGGGCGACGTGCGTTCTTCTGAGCGACCTGGCGGCGTTCATCACCGGGGCGACGCTGACGGCGGACGGCGGGATGGACATGCGGGGGTAGGGGGTTACTCCCCCGCCAGCTTCCTCAAGGTCGCTGAGACGTTCAGCAGGGCGCGGCCCTGGTGGTAGGCCTCCGTCCAGCCGTCGCTCTTGGCGCGGCCCGGAATGGACGTGCCATCTTCCTGGACCGTCGCCTGCCAGCCGCCGTGGGCGTGGTCGGTCTGGTGGTCCCGGACGAACGCCCACTGCCGGTTGAACGCCGCCCAGTAGCGCGGCGTCTCTTTCCCGTACCGCGCGTGCATCAGCAGCAGCGCGTTCAGACCCTCCGCCTGCACCCACCAGATCTTCTCGGTCGCATACGGCTTGCCGAACACCGTCCCCGAATCGTAAAAGCCGCCGTGGGTGCCGTCCCAGCCGAAATCCAGCGCGTGGTCGACGATGCGCCGGGCCAGCGCCCATGTCCGCGCGTCGTCGGGCCGGCCTAGGGCGGCGGACGCCTCGGTCAGCAGGTAGGCGGTTTCGACGTCGTGCCCGAACGAGTCGTGGTCGGGCAGGGGCCGCCAGTCCGGCAGGAACTGGTAGTTCAGCGCGCCGACCGGCTCGACGGCGATCCGGTCGCGCACCAGGGCGAAGACCTCCTCCAGGCGCGTCCGCAGGCCGGCGTCGGGCCAGACCGTGTACAGCGCGGTCAGCGACTCCAGCATGTGGATGTGGGTGTTCATCGTCTTGATGCCGTAGCGCGTCCCGATCTCGTCACCCGGCTGGGCGGGGTCCGGGGGCACGAGAATCGGCCCGCCCCGCGCGGCCAAGGCCTCGTAATAGCCGCCGTGCTCGGCGTCGTGCGCGTGGGCATCCAGCCAGCGGTACGCGCGCTGGGCCAGCGCCAGCGCGCGGGCGTCGTGGGTCGCGCCGTATTCCCCGCAAAGGGCATAGATGGCGAACGAGACCCCGTAGACGTGCTTCTCGCCGCCGCGCTCCGGTGCGCCCGCGTCGTCCAAGCCCCAGAAAAAGCCGCCGCTTTTCGCGTCCCACATCTTGTCCGCCAGGAAACCCAGCCCGTGCCGCGCGTAGCCCTTGTAAGTGCCCGCCAACGCGGGGTAACGCGAGGCGGCCTGGGCGGCGATCCAGGTCAGGCGCGCTTGATACACGATGGACTTCTCGTTCCCCGTGCCGCGCGACCAGTCCTCGTTGTAGTTCTGGAAGAAGCCCCCGGCGGGATCGACGGCACGCGGGAACCACTGCGCCAGGACTTGCCTTTGCAGGTTGTCCTCAGTCTCGCCCGCCAGCCGCCGGTAGGCCGCGGCGTCGGCGGGAGGCGCGGCCTGGGCCGCCGGGACGGCCTGGGCGGCGGCGCGGGTCGCGCACAGAAGGCCGAGCAGGACGGGCAGAAGAAACAAAGGCGCAAGGCATTTTTGGGTCATGGTGAGTTCCGTCATCCGTTCTTACTTCTCGTGCTTCGTCTCCACCACCCCCGCCACGTCGCGGGCGAGGGCGGCGGCGGGCAGGGCTACTTCCCACCGGCTGCCCCGGCGCGTGACCGGGACGGTGGGCAGCGCGCGGCCCTGCCACGTGTCCCACAGGTGGGCCGTGTACGCGCCGGGCGGAAGCCCGCCCAGCAGCAGAGTCGCCCCGGCGGCGGGGGATGCGCCCGCGCGGTCGCGGCTGTAGGCCCAGAAGACGACCCGGCGGCCGTCGCCTTTGGCGAGGACGGCGACCGGCGGCGCGTAGCGCGTGACCGTCAGGCGGGTGGCGACGAACCAGTCCGTGCCCGCGTTGGACAGCGCGACCCGGTGCGGCCCCGCCGTCAGTTCGGCGGAGAGCGACCGGCCCGCGTCGTGGTCCGCGCCGGAGGCCGGGAAGTCGGCGGCGTCGGCCTGCACCCCGTCTACGGTCAGGACCGGGTGCGCGCCGGCCTTTGCGACCGTGCCGATGTCCACGCGGAACCGGCAGGCCTGGGGACAGTCCAGCACGAACGTGAGGGGCCGTGGCATCATGTCCCGGTGGTTGCCGCCCTGGATGAACGACGGGATGCCGCTCAGGTCGGGCGGCAGGCCGTCCGGCGGGACCGTGACCGTGTCGCGCGTCGCCGTGCCCCAGCCGCTGGTCGAGGCGAACGACAGGTCGCCCGGTGCGCCGTCCGTGTGCAGGCGGACGGGGACTCGCGCCCACGGTGTCCGGCCCTTGGTAATGCTTTGGGCGCGCAGAAAGCCGGAGGCCGACACGAACTGCGGCCACCACGAGTGCGCGATGACGTCGTTCCAATACCAGAACTGGCCCGCGCCCGCCGTGGGGGCCATCAGGCTGGCCCACAGGCCGTCGTGCAGGGTCTGCTCCGTCATGCCCGTTTTGGCGTCGTCCGGCCCCCATTCCCCCACGAACAGCGGCTTGTCGGCTCCGCCCAGCCCGGCGAAGTACGAGACCAGATCGCGGGTGTACTCGTGCGGCTGGTCGTAGTCCAGGCCGATGGCGGCCAGCGGCTCCTGGGGCACGGTCACGCTCGTCGTGACCAAGTGATGATCCGTGTCCAGCGAGCGCAGGTACGCCGCCATCTCTTTGTGCCAGGCGACGACGTCCGCGAAGTGCCCCCGCGCCTCCCCGATGTTCTGCACCTCGTTGAACAGCTCCCAGGCCAGCAGGTGCGTCGAGTAGCCCCAGCGGGCGACGATGTAGCGGTACTTGGCCCGCGTCAGACGCCGTGCCTCGGGGTCGGTGAAGAAGTCGTCGGGGCGGGCCAGAAACCCGCCGTTCGCCGCGTTGAACGGGTTGTCGCGCCAGTTGGGGTCGGTCTTCTCCGTGTACTGGCCGTGGTGCTGCAAGGTCATCTGCACGTAGACGCCGTTTCGGGCGGCGGCGTCGAAGATCGCGTCCCAGCGGCGCGCGGCGTCCAGGAGAAGCTCGCCCCGCGCCGGGTTCTTGGACTTGTCCGGCGACCAGTCCAGCGCTTTGCCGTCCCAGAACGTCATCCAGACCCGCGCCCAGTTCATCCCGGCCTGGTGCATCGACGCGAAGGGCGCGGCGTAATCGGGCATGTTCCCGCCCGTCCACGCCGCGTTCATGCCCAGGGGGTAGTACGTCCGGCCGTCGTCGAAGACGAATCGCTGGGCCGCCTGCGGGTCGCGCCGTACGAAGCCGGGCGAGGCGGAGGGGACACAGCGGAAGCGGGCCGGGGCGAGATCGGCGGGCTTGAGCAAGACCCCGCCGCGCCGCACGGCCAGGGCGTAAGCGCCGAGTCGAGTCGGCGCGAAGCGGACCCGCCACCGGTCGCCGTCCCAGAACGCGGGCACCGTCGCGCCCCGCCCGCCCGGCCCCGCGAACGTCACCCGGACGTCGTTGGCGACCGGGTCGAACGGGCTGCCGGTCTGGCCCGCGAGCGTGAACGACGCCTCGAACCTCGCGAAGCGCGGGACGGCGGGGGTGGGCGCGGCGGCCCGCACCGCAGCCAGGCCGCACACGAGACAGAGCATCCCCACTGTGAGAGAGGCCAGGTGCTTGCGTGTCATCGTGGAGTCTCCGCCTTCCTACTTGGTCCCCGCCGAGACGACCGCGTCGCCGCCGTAGATGCGCTTCAGGGCGTCAGGGGACATCTTGTGCGGCCCCAGTGCGTCGGTCCAGGACACGAAATAGGACCACCGGACGCCGTAGCGGCGCATCTTCTCCACGTCGGGGACGCCGCCGAACTCGGTCAGGGCGAGCAGTTTTTTGCCGTCGCAGCGCGCCTTCAGCGTCTCCCAGGTGCCGCTGAGCGGGTCGCCGACGTCCGAGGGGTACTTGTCGATGCCCACGATGTCCACCACGTCGTCGCCCGGATACCAGGCCGGGTCCGTCCCCGAGCAGTCTACCCAGATCAAGTTGTGTAGACCGTGGGCGTTCGTCAGGCGGTCGAACATCAGACGCCAGAGCTTCTTGAAGGAGTCCGGCCCCTTCGCCCCCCACCAGAACCAGCCGCCTTCGGCCTCGTGCAGCGGACGCCACAGCACGGGGACGCCGGCATCGGAGAGCTTCTGGAGCTGGACGGCGATGGCGTCGATGTCCCGCAGCAGCAGGGCGTATTCGGGGGAGTGGGGATCGTCCAGGGCCTTTTGGACGTCGAACGTCGTGCCGTAGGTGTAGAAGCCCTTGTACCAGCGGGCGTCCACGGTCTTGCCGGCTTTGTCCGTGATCAGGGCGTTGACCAGCCCCGTCGGGGCGTTCCAGTGCCAGGACAGAGTGATGATGCGGCCCGCCCTCGCCTCGGCGATGATCGCCTCGGTCGTGCCGTCCGGCTTCGAGCCGTGGGCCACGCGCGAGGGCGAATAGTCCATCAGGTCGCCTCCGTAGAGCGCGGGCGTTTTGCCGGTGACGCTCCGCACGTAGGCCGAGTCTTTTGCTTCATACTGGCCCGACAGAGTCTTCGTGCCGTACAGCGAGGCGAGTTTCCGCATCAGGGCGCGCGCGGCGGGCGTCGCCTGCGGGTCGGCGGGCGTCGCGGGCACGGCGGCCAGAGGCTGCGCGGCATTGTCCGGGACAAGGTCCAGTGCGTCTATGTCGTAATACCCCCATCCCCGGTCGATCTCGACGGTGTTCGCGCCGCCTTTAAGTTCCACTCTCCCCGCCGCGTGCGTGGCGAACGCCTCGCCGGTGCCGGGGAGCGTGCCGGAAATCTTCAGGCCGTTGACCACCAGGTCGTACCCCTTCGGCCCGAACGGCGCGCTGTAGCGGAGCTGCGCCTGGTACAGCCCCGCGCGGGCGTGGGGGAGCGTCCAGACGATCTTCGCGCCGTCCTTCTCGAAGCCGCCGACGTAGCCCTTGCCGGAGAAGCCGGCCCGCTTGGTCTGCACGGCGTTCCCGGTCAGCGCGGCGTCCTCGGCTTCGAGGTGGAGCGCACCCGCCGGCACGGCGGGCGGCGCGCTGACGGTCCCGGCAGGGGTGGCGGTGACGGGCGGCGACGGGGGCATCTGCACCTGGAACGTCTGCGGCCTCGCGCAAGAAATGAGCGCCAGCGGCACGAACAGGAAGGGGGGCGCGAACAGGAAGAGGCGGGAGAACCGTTTCATGGTCACCTTTGACAAAAAAGGCGGGGCGCACCGGAGACAGTGCGACACCCGCCGTCAGAGGGAGAAGTTGTCTCCCTCCTGCCGCACTGGCTTTAGTAGTTGTTGAAGTTAGTAGTTGTTGAAGGTCGCAACATAGGTAGAGCAGCCGGTACCGGGCGCGTTGTAACTGTTGCCCACCGCGCAGTCATTCTCGTAGGGCGCGCTGTGACCACCGCCCACTGCCGATGAGCGCAGGTACTTGGCGTGGTTGTCTGCCATCAGGTAATTGGAGCCGTCCGAGTGGCGTCCGGTCGGGGCCGCGAAGTTGCCGCTGCCGCTGTTGAGGGGAGCGCCGCCGCCGAGGTAGCCCGTCGCATACTTGAGGCCGCCGTCGCCCGGCGTCGAGGTCTGCTTTTGTGCCCCATCGCCGTTGGGATCGTAATCACCCCCGACCCCGATGCCGCCCGCAGACTGTCCGTTGCTGCCGTTGGAGTTGTCGGCCTTCGAGTTGGCCGGGTCGTTGATGCTCACGTCGTAAAAGGCAGTCTGTGAGCCGTTCTGGACTTCAAAGAGCATCACGGTCTTCGCCGGGGAGGTGTACTGGGCGAGGGCCAGACCGTCGGAGCCGCCGTGGTTGTTGTTGGTCGTCTTGAGGGTCAGGTTGGCGTTGAAGCCGTAAGAGGACAGGCCGGGTTTTGAACCGGGGTCGTCCGGGCAGGCGAAGGCACCTGTGCTCTTGACGAACGGGTAGACCTGCCAGGCCCAGCCGCTCCCTCGGGCATAGCCATCCCAGCCGTTCGGGCCTTTCTCGTCGGCGTCCTGCTCGTACTGCGTAACGGCCAGGCCGAGCTGTTTCATGTTGGACAGGCAGGCGGTGCGGCGGGCGTTCTCGCGCACCTTCTGGAAGACGGGGAACAGAATCGCCGCCAGAATCGCGATAATGGCGATGACGACGAGCAGCTCGATCAGGGTGAAGCCTTGCTTCCGTTGCATTGCGTTTCCTCTGCTTTCTTTTCGGGACGGACTAAGACGGCGGGCGGCATGATTGCCGCTTGATGAGAGACACGGGGACGGCAATCGAGACGGGCGGCATCTCGTCCGGCGATGCGGCGGCGGATTGGAGCCTCGCCTGCAAGCGGCTGACGGCCAGCCTGCCGATCTGCTCCTTCTGGACGCGCACGGTCGTGAGCGGCGGCCAGGCCTGCGCGCTGAACTCGATGTCGTCGAACCCGATCAGGCTGACGTCCTCGGGGACGCGCAGGTCCAGCCGGCGGCAGGCCTGCATGACGGCGTAGGCCAGCGTGTCGTTGGCCGCGACAACCGCCGTCGGCCGGTCCGCCGCGGACAGCAGCCGGTGCAGGGCCGCGGGGACTTCCCCTTCGCCCCGCGTCGTCACGAGCAGGCGCGGGTCGAGCGCGACCCCGGCCTCGAAGTGCGCGCAGACGAAGCCGCGCAGGCGGTCCTGGAAGGTGGGCACGTCGGGGTTGTCCCGCAGGAAGCCGATCCGGCGGTGGCCCAGTGCGAATAGGTAGTTGGTCGCTGCCAGCACCCCGCCCAGCCCGTCGGTGGTCAGGGAGTCGTGCCGCCCGGAGGGGTCGGGCTGGTCCACCAGGACGATCTGCGGGACCCGCTCCAAAAACTGCGACAGCAGGTGGGGGTCCGCCGTTCCCACCAGCAGCATCCCCCCGACCGTCTGGTCGCGGATCATGCGCGGCAGCTCCTGCGCCAGTTGGTGCCGGTCGGTGGTGTGCACCAGCAGGTGCATCCCGAGGGCGGACGCTTCGGCCTGTGCGCCGGCCAGGATGGGGGCGTAAAAGGCGTTAGCCTGGAGCAGGTCGCCCGGCGAGGCGGAAAAAAACTGGAAGCCGATGAACGTCTCGGCGGGTGCGGCGGCCTGGGCGGCGGGGCCGTCCTTGTGGACTCGCGTCCGCATCGGCCGGTAGTCGAGCCGGTCGGCTGCCTCCAGCACACGCTTATGGGTCGTCTCGCTGATCAGCTCGGGCGTGTTAAAGGCGCGTGACACGGTTGCCGCGGAAACGCCGGCCTGCTTTGCGACCTCCCGGATGCTGTTCATGGTCCTATTGTAACACGTGCCCGTCGCTTTGTCAAGTGACGGTTTCAGAAACAACCGACTATTTTTCTGAAACAACGCCGCGTATGCGGTTAAAACGTCACAAGCACACGATGAAAAAGCCCTTAGGCGTCCAAACACGGCAATCGAGATATGTACATGGAGACTGTTTCAGAAACAGCGAGAGGGGATGAAAAGGGTTTCAGGGGCGCGAAGCGGTCTTCGGGGCGTCCGCGCCCGGCCCGAGCACCTGCTCCTGAAGCCGGCGGCTGATGTCGCCCAGCGCCTGGAGCTGCGCCGAGGTCAACGGCCGGCGGGACTTGACGCCGGGCCGCGCGCTGTGCGCCGCGCCAGCCAGGAAGGTTTCGAGTGCCCCTTGGAGCGCCGCCTGCTCCGGCGAGGATTCGTCCGGCAGGCGCAGCGCGAGCCAGTCCCGCAGGCCGCGCAGGTCCGTGGCGAGCTGCTCGGCGGGCGGCAGCAAGTCCGGCATCTGCTGGGCGGCGGCGATCTGCGCCAGGCCCGCGATCTCCCCCTCGCCGTACCAGACCGCCGACCCCCGTGGCACACCCGCCCCGTCCAGCCAGCGCCGCAGGGCCGGGTCCTCGGGCAGCGACGAGAGCGCGTCGAACTCGCCCAGCGACGACAGCGTCCGGGCCGCGCCGCCGTTAAAGAACGCCAGCGGCTTCGCGTCGGACGTCAGCGGCAGGTCGCCCTCCAGCCGCGCACGGGCACGTTCGACCGGGGCCAGCGCGGCGGGCGGCGCGTGTAGCGCCCGCATCAGCCCCTCGGCCTGCGCCACGCCATCGCGGGCTTCTAATCGGTTGCGCCGGGCGGTCGGCTCCAGGTGTCCGAGCTGCCCCACCTGTGCGAGCTTGCTGCGCGTCCTCGCCACCGCCTTCGCTCCCTTCGCCAGCTCCGCGTAGGCGAACGCGCCCCGCGCCAGGGCCACGCCGAGCGCAAAGAACCGCCGCTCCCCCGGCTCCATCTGGAGGGCAGGGGGTGAGGAAGCAGGGGCCGCCGACGCGCACACGGGCAGCGCAAGGAGCAGGAACAGCAGGGCCGGCAGCAGGCGCACGATCATGCCCCCAGTGTACCCAAAGCCCGCCGTTTCGCCCCAGTCCGCGCCGTCAGGAACTACACGCCAGCGGGTATAACCTCACACAGTGGGCAGGAGTTGAAGACATGGGGCAGGCGAATTTTACGGACATAGATCGGGATTTCGCGGCACCCCCGGCGGGCTGCCGGATCGTCCGTGCCGACGCCCTGACGGTGCTGAGTGCTGTCCCCGATAGGGCGTTCCGCTGCTGCGTCACGAGTCCTCCCTATTGGGGTTTGCGCGACTACGGGGTTGAACACCAGATCGGGGCCGAGCCGCGGCTGGAAGACTACATCAAGAACCTGCGCGCCGTCTTCGCCGAGGTCCGGCGGACGCTCGCGGACGACGGGACGCTCTGGCTGAACATCGGGGACAGCTACACGAGCGGCGGCCGGACCTGGCGCGACGCCGACAAGAAGAACAAAGGCCGGGCGATGGACTACCGCGCGCCGACGCCGGATGGTCTCAAGCCCAAAGATCTGATCGGCGTCCCCTGGCGTCTCGCCTTCGCCCTCCAGGACGAGGGCTGGCACCTGCGCTCGGACATCATCTGGCACAAGCCGAACTGTCAGCCGGAGAGCGTCAAGGACAGACCGACGCGCGCGCATGAGTATCTATTTCTGTTCTCGAAGTCGGAGAAGTATTATTACGACCACGAGGCCATCAAGGAGCCGACGGCGACGACCGGCTTGAAAAACCGTCGCTCCGTTTGGTCCATCAACACGGAAGCATTTGCGGAGGCACACTTCGCGGCGTTCCCGACCAAGTTGGTCGAGCCTTGCATCCTGGCCGGGTCTCAGCCGGGCGACACCGTTCTGGACCCGTTTTTCGGCTCCGGCACGGTCGGAATGGTCGCCGGTCGGCTGGGTCGGAAGTTCCTTGGGGTGGAGTTGAGCGAGGAATACGCCTCAATCGCCCGGCGGCGGCTGGGGTGGACTAAGTAAGCCCTGCTCCACACTGGCCGGGGCATCCTCCGGGGCTGGCGCAACCGTTGGAATGATCCAAGAAGCGTGTCGGATACAGAACGCCATTTGCAGACCAGCGATGGTGATTTTGCCATCGCTCCCGTCCAGGCGTAGCGTGAACGCGGGGCGGCCGTCGAAAGTGGCTCTGGCGCTGCTGCTGCCCTGGGCTGTCCGCGCGGTGAAATCGGCTGCCGTCAGCGCGGCGACACTCCCCAAGACGGCGCGCGGTATCTCCACGAGTTCATAAAGCAGCCGGGTCGCCGAGACATCCCGCGCACGGAGCACGACGATGCGGTCGTACTGGCTGAGGTGGTCCGGTATCCGCCTCGCGGCTTCCCGCGCAAGGTCTTCCAGCGTGAAAAATTGCTGTATCCAGCGCGCCTCGGTGAACTTGGAGATGGCAAGTTTATCAGCCCTGATGCCTTTCCAGGCTTCCGTCTTCAGCGAGAATCTGATACCGTCGATGGTCACATCCACGCCGGAGAATGTGTCGCTGATCGTGATCAGTCCGGCCTTGCCGTCCGCCTCGCAAGCTCCTTTGAACGCATACTCGAACGCCTTCTTGCTTAACTTTGCCTCATTGGTTGCGTGGTGGATGAGAAGCCGGTTTCGGAAGTTGGCGGCGAAGCGCGCGGTGACGAAATCGCTGGCCGGGTTGATGGTCTCTTCCACTTGACGCAGCATCGTCTGGGCCACTTCCGACAGCAGTTCGATCTGAACCGGGTCAAGCCTGGTGGCAACCGCGATAAGTTGCCGAAGGGCCGTGCGCTCCTCGGCCCCATCCGGGTCAGAGGCTGTGTCATTCTGAGGCATTGAGTCGAATATAACACCTATGGCCCTGCTGAGTCAACTCCTGGTCTGCGGCTCAGGCGGCCATCTTGAGCGTCTTGACTGCCTGGGCGTCGTACTTGGGCTTGTAGTCGGGGCACTTGTAGCTCTTGGAGTATTCTTTGGGGCTTTCGGCCTCGGCAACGTAGACGCGGCCGCCGTTGACGGCGCACTTCTCCTGAGTCCGGTCGTAGTTGCCGCAGTCGTAGCAGCGGCGCAGGATCGTCCAGCAGACCGAGCAGCGCAGGCTGCCCACCAGCTCCACGCGCCCGCACAGGGGGCAGTGGATGTAGGTCTCCTGGAAGCCGTATTCTTTGGACTTCAGGGCCAGCCGAATCTTGCGGTTGAACTCGTCCAGGCCGCGCCCCAGCTCCGCGCAGGTCGCCAGCGTCTGGTTCATCTGCACGGCGGACAGATATTCGATGACGCGCTCGTCCAAAAGCTCGCCGAGCTGCTGGCCGACCTTGTCGATGGCCTTCATGTGCTGCTCGGCGGTCTGCGGGCGGTACGGCTTGGCCTTTTCGGCCCGCGCCCCCAGCGTCTTCAGGAGTTGCTCGGTGATCGCCAGCGGGACGCGCAGGAAGGCCTCGCGCTTCTCGGGGTGCTTGACGATGGCCCCCATGATCTTCTCCGAGTCCCCGACGTTCAGCCTCTCGATCTTGATCTTTTCCACCATGCGCTTCTGCGAGGCCGGGTCGTGGGCCAGCGCGCCCAGGGCGCGGCAGTGGCCCTCGGTTAATAAAATCTGGCCCGGCTGCGGGTCGCGCAGGGTCAGCTCGATCTGCACGAACGGCGGCAGCTCCAACAGCTCCAGCGAGCGGCGCAGGGTCGTTTCCGACACCCCCAGCGTCTTGCCGCACTTCTCCCACGACATGAATGTCAGCAGCCCCTGGATCGCCCGCGCCTTCTCGACCGGGTTCATGTCCTCGCGCTGGAAGTTTTCCAAAAGGGCGTCGGCGTGGGCGTCCTCGTCGCTCATCTCTTTGACCAGGGCCGGGATGGTGGCCTTGCCGGCCAGCCCCGAGGCCCGGAAGCGGCGCTCGCCCATGACGATCTGGAACTTACCCTCGAACGGGCGCACGACGATGGGTTCCAGCACGCCGCGCTCCTTGATCGAGGCGGCCAGCTCGTCCAGCGTGTCCTGGTAGAACGACTTGCGCGGCTGGTCTTTGTTGGTGACAATCTGGTCCAGGGGAATCTGCCGCACGGTCTCGTCCGGCGGCACGGCGGCGGATTTGGGGGTCGCTTTGGTGGTCGGTGTCGGGGTAGCCATGCCGCGATTATCGGCGCGGGGCCGGGCCGCAACAGGGCGCGCCGCGCTTTCCGGCATTGTTACGGGATTGCCCTGCGGGCCGCGAAATCAGACACTAATGACAGGAAGGTTCACGCTTTATCGGAAAGTTTGCTGAATAAGGTAGACTGCCCTGAGCGGCGGCGCGTGGGCGCGATGAGGGTTTATGAGACAGCGGAAACCACTGGTTGACGACATCCAAAGCTTCGCCCAGAACATCGTGGACACGGTGCGCGAGCCGCTGCTGATCCTCGACGCCGCCCTGCGTGTGCGGAGCGCCAACCGGGCTTTCTATCAGGCCTTCCACGTCTCGCCCGAGGAGACCGAGGACCGGCTGATCTACGAGCTGGGCAACGGGCAGTGGGACATCCCGGCCCTGCGGACGCTGCTCGAAGAGATCATCCCCCAGAGCCTGGTCTTCAACGACTACGAGCTGGAACACGACTTTCCCACCATCGGGCGCAAGGTCATGCTGCTCAACGCCCGCGAACTGCGTCCGGGTGACCACACCGAGTTTTTAGTACTGGCGATGGAGGACGTGACCGAGCGCCGCCGCGCCGAACGCCTGCTGGCGGAGATCGAGACTTACGCGCAGAACATCGTGGACACGGTACGCGAGCCGCTCTTGATGCTGGACCCGACGCTGCGCGTCCGCAGCGCCAACCGGGCGTTTTATCAGACGTTCCACGTTTCCCCGGAAGAGACTGAAGACTGCCTCATTTACGAGCTAGGGAACGGGCAGTGGGACATCCCGGCCCTGCGGACGCTGCTGGAAGACATCATCCCGCAAAAGTCGGTCTTCAACGATTACGAGTTGGAACACGATTTCCCCAGCATCGGGCGGCGCGTGATGCTGCTCAACGCCCGCGAGCTGCGCGCGGGCAATCACACGGGACTCTTGGTGCTGGCTTTAGAGGATGTGACCGAGCGGCGGCGGGCCGAGCGGCTGCTCGCCGACATCGAGACTTACGCGCAGAACATCGTGGACACGGTGCGCGAACCCTTGTTGATGCTGGACCCAACCTTGCGCGTCCGCAGTGCCAACCGGGCGTTTTACCAAATGTTCCACGTCTCCCCGGAAGAGACTGAAGACTGCCTCATTTACGAGCTAGGGAACGGGCAGTGGGACATCCCGGCCCTGCGGACGCTGCTGGAAGACATCATCCCGCAAAAGTCGGTCTTCAACGATTACGAGTTGGAACACGATTTCCCCAGCATCGGGCGGCGCGTGATGCTGCTCAACGCCCGCGAGCTGCGCGCGGGCAATCACACGGGACTCTTGGTGCTGGCTTTAGAGGACGTGACCGAGCGCCGCCGCGCCGAGCGCCTGCTGGCCGACATCGAGACCTACGCGCAGAACATCGTGGACACGGTGCGCGAGCCGCTCTTGATGCTGGACCCGACGCTGCGCGTCCGCAGCGCCAACCGGGCGTTTTACCAAATGTTCCACGTTTCCTCCGACGAGACCGAGGGCCGGCTGATCTACGAGCTGGGCAACGGGCAGTGGGACATCCCGGCCTTGCGGACGCTGCTGGAAGACATCGTGCCGCAGAGTTCCGTGTTCAGTGACTACGAGATAGAGCACGACTTCCCCTTTATCGGGCGCAGAGTCATGCTGCTGAACGCCCGCGAGCTGCGGGCAGGCAACCACACCGATCTGTTGGTGCTGGCCCTGGAGGACGTGACGGAGCGGCGGCGCGTCCACGACCTGGAGCGGCGCTTCACCGCGGAACTCCAGGAAAGCTACCGGCGGCTACAGGAACTCGAAAAGCTGCGCGATGACCTGACCCACATGATCATCCACGACTTGCGGACGCCGCTGACGTCGGTGATCGCCGGGATGCAGACGCTGGAGGTGGTCGGCGACCTGAACGAAGGCCAGCGGGAGATGATGGGCATCGCCGTGGCCGGCGGCGAGACGCTGCTGGGCATGATCAACGATCTGCTGGACGTGGAGAAGCTCGAATCGGGCACGATGATGCTGGATTACGCCGCAGTGTCCGTGGCGGGCCTCGTGGACGCCGCGCTGGGCCAGGTCGCCTCGCTGGCCGAGAGCGAGCGGCTGACACTGGTGCGGCGGGTCGGCCCCGCCCTGCCGCCGCTCAGGGGCGACGAGAACAAGCTGCGCCGGACGCTGGTGAACCTGCTGGGGAACGCCATCAAGTTCACGCCTGGGGGCGGGGCGGTGACGGTGGAGGCGTATCACGGGGAGGGGAGTCGGTCGGTGGTGTTCTCCGTCAGCGACACGGGCGAGGGCATCCCCCCCGAGGCCTTCGGGCGCATCTTCGAGAAGTTCGGCCAGGTGGCCTCACGCCGGGGCGGGCGCACGATGAGCACGGGCCTGGGCCTGACCTTCTGCAAGCTGGCCGTCGAGGCGCACGGCGGTCACATCGAAGTCGAAAGTGCGCCCGGCGAGGGCAGCACGTTCCGCTTCACCCTCCCGCTCCCGGCGGCAGGGTGACGCCTAGCGGCGGGCGCTGCGGACCGGGGCGGGCAGGGGGACGCCGGGTTTGAGGGCGTGCCACAGGATGGCGTTGAGGGCGTCCGGGTCGGCCCGGTCCGGCCCGGAGAAGTCCAGGCGGGCCGAGGCGGTCGCGCCCGGCCCTTTGCCGGGGTTCTTGGCTTCGAGATCGACGCGCGGGCCGATGTTCGTGTAGGCGGTCAAATCCGGGCGGTCGGTGAAACAGCCCAAGAGCGGCGTCGCCGCGCGGTCGAACTGGGTCATCGGCGGCAGGCCCAAAATCAGCTCGATGGTGCGGACGAACGAGGCGGTCGTGTACTGGGTGCTGTCCACGGACCGGCGCTTGACGTAGGGCGAGAGCACCAGCCCGACCGTCCGGTGGGCGTCGACGTGGTCCGGGCCGTTCTGGGCGTCGTCCTCGATCACGAAGATGGCCGTGCTGTCCCAGAAGCGCGAATGGGACACGCCCTCAACGATCTGGCCCAGCGCCTGGTCGTTCGAGGCGACGGCGGCGACCGGCGTGAACGCCCCGGCTTTCAGCCCGCTGGTATGGTCCTCGCCAAGCGACATGACCATGAACTGCGGCCACCGCCCCGTCTTCTCGCCGTCGTGCATCTCGTCCAGGAAGAGCCTAGCGCGGGCCGTGTCGCGGGCCGTGCCGAAGGGGAGCTGCGACCAGGCGGCGTTGACGTGGCCGGCCAGGCCCTTGTCTCCGGTGAAGACCGGCGGGGCGTTGGGCGTGGCCTTGAAGTCCACGGCCTCGCCGTAGGAGCGGTACGTCAGCCCGTGGCGGCGGCAGTTGTCCCACAGCGAACCTGCGGGCGAGTCGGTCAGCCGGTCGTCCGAATCGGGTTCGCCCCGCTCGCTGTAGCTGTTGGGCCAGGCCTTCTCGATAAAGTCGGTGGCGTAGGCGGCGTCGCACCACTTGTGGCCGTCTTCCGAGACCTCGCCGTTGCAATACAGATTATCCAGCAGGACCGAGCGCGCGGCCAGCGCGTGGGCGTTGGGTGTCGTCTGCGCCCCGAAGACGGTCAAATTCGGGTCGCCGTTGCCCGCCGCAATGTCCCCGAACACCTGGTCGTAGGTGCGGTTCTCGCGGATGATGTAGACGACGTGCTTGATATGCCGCAGGGCAGATACGCTCCTCGCGCTCCGCGCCTCAAAGACCACGTTGCCCGTACCGGGCGTGTTGTCATACACCTGGCGGGTGTAGGCGGCCAGCGTGGCGGCGCTCGGCACGGGCACGGCGGAGACGGCCCCGCTCAGGACGCCGCCGATGTAGTCGTACTTGAGGCCGTCCACGGGCTGCGTCCGCGTGTAGGGCGTGGTCGCCGCCGGGTTGCCCCGGAACCCCAGCCCCTTGCCCGTCCCGACGTAGAGCGTCCTGCCGTCGGGGGCCATCGCAAGAGCCGTGGGATACCAGCCGGTCGGGATGAAGCCGAGTACGCGCGACTCGCGGCGGGACACGTCGATGATGGCCACGTCGTTGTTGTCGGCGTTGGCGACGTACAGCGTCCGCCCGTCCGGCGACAGGGCCAGCGCGTCCGGCGTGGAGCCGATGGGGTCGTGCGGGTCGAGCGACGTCTTGATCGTCTCGACGACGGACCCGTGGGAGACGACGCTGACGCTGTTGCTCGCGGAATTGGCGACGAACAGCCGCCCGTCCCGGCCCCACACCATCTCGTTCGGGTGGCTGCCGACCGTCACGCGGACGCTCTCGCGCAGCGTGTCCGTGTCTAAGAAGCTGACGGATTCGCCGCCCCAGTTGGACACGGCCAGCGTCTTGCCGTCGGGCGACGGCACGACCGCGTAGGGGTGATAGCCGACGTGGGCCGTGGCGGCGACCGTGGCAGGCGAGCCGGTGAGCTTGTAGACGACATCCCCCTCGACCTCGGCCACGTACAGCGCCCCGTCACGCCCCGCCGCCAGGCCCGCCGTCCACCGCTCCTTGCCGTCTAGGGCCGGGACCGAAAGCGGGGGCTGGAGAGTCAGCCGCCCGCCCGCGAAGCCGAGCCGCAACACCGTTTGCTGGAGCGACGCGATCCGCCGGGCCGGCTGGCCGTCTTTGACCGCCTGAGCCAAATAAAACGGCGTGTCGCCCTGGCCCGCCGCGACAAAGACCGTGTGGCCCGACGGGTCTAGGCATAGCCCGGCCCAGTCCTTGTCCACGTCCACGCTCTGCGCTAGAGTGTTGGTCGCCGCATCGATGACGCTGACGCCGTGGTCATGCCAGCCGCCCGTGTTGACCAGCAGGTACTTGCCGTCCGGGCTGAACACCATCTTCAGCGGCAGGTCGCCCGGCAGCCGAATGGCCTTGCCCGCGGGCGTGATGTGCCAGCCGTTCGGCAGCCGCGTCCCCGTCCCGCTTGGGTCCGGCCTATCGGGCAGCGCGACGTTCCTGCCCGCCGCGCTTTTCTGCTGGCCGTGCATCAGGCTCCACCCCGCCAGCCCTGCGGTCAGGGCGAGGGTGAGCGCGGCGAATCGGGCCGGGCTACGGGGGAACGAGTTGCGTGGGGACGGAGCGTTCATGCGTCTATTATAGCCGAAATACGCGCCGGGCGGGCGTTCAGAGCGGGGGATCTGTACGAGTGGTTTCCAACCGCTCGGAGCCTGCGCCTCCGCGCGTTACCCCGCGTGCCGCTCCACCAGCCGCATCAGCTCGCCCACCGTCTCGCGGTCGAAGGCCAGGCGCGCGCCGGCGGCGGCGTACAGATCGGGCAGGGGGCGGGTGTTGCCCAGGGCCAGCGCGCCCCGGTAGCGGCGCACGGCCTCGGCCTGGTCGGACAGGGCGTTGCGCCAGACCTGGACCGCGCCCAGTTGGGCCAGGCCGTACTCGACGTAGTAGAACGGCACCTGGTAGATGTGCAGCTTGCGGTGCCAGCCCGAGGCCCGTTCGTCGTCCAGCCCTGACCAGTCCACCCCGCCCATGAAGCGTGACCATAGTTCGTCCCAGTGCGCGTCCATGTCGCGGGCCGTGACACCGGCGGGCGCGTGGGCGTAGACCCAGTGCTGGAAGCCGTCCACCACGGCCATGTAGGGCAGGAAGAGCACGATGCGCTCCATCTGCTCCTGCCGGGCGCGGGCCGCCTCGTCGGGCGCGTAAAAGCCGCCTTCTTCTTTGCCGACGTAGGGCAGGGCCAGCAGCTCCATCGCCATCGACGCCACCTCGTTGAACTCCATCGGGGCACCCCGGTTCCACAGGAGCGGCTGGGTCGCGCTCGACGCCAGCCCGTGGAAGGCGTGGCCGCCCTCGTGCAGCAGCGTCCGCACGTCGCCCTCGGTCCCGACCGCGTTCATGAAGATGTACGGCAGGCCGGTTTGGGGGAAGAACGAACAGTAGCCGCCCGGTGCCTTGCCCTTGCGCGAGTCGAGGTCCAAAAACCCGCCCCGCATCTTGTCGAAGTCCGCTCCCAGGGCGGGGTCCACGCGGGCGAAGATGCGGCTCGTCACTTCTTCCAGCTCGGCCACGTCGGCAAAGGGCCGCAGCGGCGTCCGCCCGTGCGGGTCTACCGAGAGGTCCCACGGGCGCAGGGTTTCGACGCCCAGGGCAACGCGGCGCGCGTCCAGCATCTTCCGGGCCAGCGGGACCACTTCGGTTTCGATGGCCTTATGGAACGCCTGGCTGTCGGCGGGGGTGTAGTCGAACCGCTTCAGCGCGCGCCACATGTAGGCGCGGTAGTCAGGCAGCCCGGCGTGGGCGGCGAGCTGACGCCGCAGGGGCAACATCTGTAAATACAGGTCGTCCAACGGCCCCCGGTCCTGAAGCCAGCGCTCCTGCACCGCCCGCCACGCCCGCTCGCGCGCACCCCGGTCCGGGTCCAAAAGTGCCTGCTCGGCGCGGGGAAGCGTCACCTCCGCGCCGTCCAGCGTGACCGTCATCGGCCCGGTCATCGTGTCGTACTCGTTGCCCAGCGTCTGGAGCTGCGCTTGCAGGGGGACGTTCTCGGCCCTAAATAGGTCCGCGTCGGAGCGCAGGCGGCGCAAGAACTGCGCGTGCTCAGGTTGTGGTTCGTAGCCCGGCACGGCCAGCAGCTTGGTCTTGAGCGCCTGGGCGGCCACGGTCCAGCGGGGGATGATCTGCTGGACGTAGTGCAGGTACGCCGCCTGAGCGGCCTGGTCCGCCGTGTCCTCGGACTTGGCGCGCGAAGCCTTCGCCCCCGCCTCGCCCAGCACCTTTTCCAGGTCGCTCCACCGCCCCAGCCAGCCCGCCACGTCCTGCGCCGTGAGGTCTTCGCCCGCCAGCGCGTCAAAATGCGGCGCGACCGTCTCCCAGTCGTGCGCGTTGATGGTGTCGTAGGTGTTCATTGGGGAGAATGATACCCGCTACGCCGCCATTGAAGAACCGGCCTACTGGCTAGATTTCTGTTTCTTGACTCCAGCAAGCGCGGGTGCTGTTCCGCGCCAATCTATGCCCTCGGTCTTGTCGGTCGTCCACAGCGGGCAGGCCGAATGCAAACGCGGATCAACCGAGTAGAGGGTGTGAATGACTCTAAGATAGCCCACTGTGGGGCCGTCGTCACGCAGTTCGTTGGCAAGCACAGACAAAAACCTCCCGTCCGCAGAGGCACCCTTGAAAGCAAACTGCGATTCGGGATCAGGCCTTGCCATTGCATCGGTCGCCGACAGCGTTGCCACAGCCGTCTGCTTCAGCGTGGCGACATCCAAGGCGCATATCCGCCCTTGACCGCTGCCGGGATAATCCGGGTCGTGGCCCGTCACAAACGGCGGATGAGTGTTGTTATAGACGTTCTGTATACTGTACAACGTCTTGCTATTCTGAGACCACAGGACGGTATCAGGAGCCTCTTCGGGCCTGAGTGCATGGATGAGACGCCGCGCCCCTGTCTCCCACTCGAAAAGATAAAGCCCAAAAACCTCTTGGGTCTGCGTTGCTCGTCTCGCGGCGTCTGACCAGCCAAGAAAAGCAATAAACCTACCATCAGGCGAGGGCTGCGGGCTGTAAGCATCTCTGATGATTTGTGTGGCTCTGCCGCCGGTCGCTGATGACTCGTACACGCTTGGGTGCTCCAAGTTCGGCGTCTCCAGCGTCTTGGCGTCTTTCGGCTTGAAGGTAAACAAAAGCGTTCCCCGTCGAGTCCATGCGAAGCCGCCTTCCTCTGGGTTATTGATGATTAACTGGTCCTTGTGGGTTTTCAAGTTCCAGACGCGCAGACTAACTGGCTTATCGCCTCGCTCCCCCCGGCCATCCGGGGTGCTTGCCTGAGTATAGGCGATGGACGTACTGGCGGGCGACCACACAATTTTCTGATAGTTAATTGCGGCTCCCGGTCCCGGATCAAGGTGCCCAGCTTTGCGGCCCCAGATGACAATCCGGTACGGCCCAAAATCCCCTTGCGGCATGCCTTGCTTGAGCAGAACATATTGCCCGTTTGGGGAAAGACTGCATCCGAGCAGAAGGCTTGCGTAAGGGGCAGTGATCTTGACCGTGCTCGACGGGCGGCTCGCTGGAACACCACCGCCGATCTGACGGAAGACCAGGGCGTAGGTGATTGGCCGGGGTGGCCCAGGCGGCAGCGTGTTGAGCAGATAGACAATCTCGCCGGAAGAGGAATGAGAACCAGTGTCTAACACCTGAACCGGATCATTGCCTGGCGATTTAGGCGGCGGTTTGGTCAGCAGCTTGGGCGGCAGCTCTGTGACGTGTGATCGCGTCAGAGCGATTGCTGCGCCACACCCTGCTACAATCACCGGTACAAGAAGCATTCCGATAAGCTTCATCAGATCATTCTCTTCTCGGAACCGGCGCGAGGACCTGGGCGCTGCGGGTGGGCAGGTAAACTTCGACGCTCTGGCCGCGCCCGTACATGGGGACGGGTTGGAGGGGGTAGACGGTGCCGGGTGCGACACGCCCGAAGCCGCCGAAGGCAATGGCGTCGGTGTCCAAAACCACGCGGTAGTCGGCGGCGTCGGGGACGGGGAGGCGCAGGCCGGCGTAGGATTCGGTGGGGTGGAGGTTGAACGCGAACACCAATGGCCCGCGCCGGTAGACGAGCTGGCGGGTGTCTTCGTGCAGGGCGAGCTGCTCGATCAAGGGGTCTAAGAGGAGGCCGAAATCGCGGTCGAGACCTTGCATCGCACGGTCGAACGCGCCGAGCCGGCCGTAGCGCAGGGCGGGGTCGTCGGCCAGGGACCACTGGCGGCGGGCGTGGTGGTAAGAGAAGCCGTTGCCCTCCCGCGGGAAGTCCACCCACTCGGGGTGGCCGAACTCGTTGCCGATGAAGTTCAGGTACGCCTCGCCGGCGAGGCTGAAGGTCAGCAGGCGGATCAGCTTCAGAAGGGCGATGCCGCGCTCGACCGTTGGGTATGCGCTGTTCTTATCCATGCCGTCGTACATCGCCCGGTCCATCAGGGTGAACGCCAGCGTCTTGTCGCCCACCAGCGACTGGTCGTGGCTTTCGACGTAGCCGACGCGCTTCTCGCCGGGGCGGCGGCCCGTCAGCTCGTGCCAGACTTGCGCGAGGGGCCACGCCTCGTCGGGCGTCTCTTTGACCAGCTTGACCCAGTAGTCGGGGACGCCCATGTTCAGGCGGTAGTCGAAGCCCAATCCGCCCTCGGACACGGGCCGTGCCAGGCCCGGCATACCCGAGACGTCCTCGGCGACCGTGACCGCGTCGGGCCGCAAGGTGTGGGCCAGGTCATTAGCGGTCTGGAGATAGGCCACGGCGTCGTCGTCCACGTTGTCCCCGAAGTAGTCGCCGTAGCCGGAAAAGACGCGGTTCAGGCCGTGGTCGCGGTACAGCATCGACGTCACGCCGTCCAGCCGCAGCCCGTCAAAGTGGAAGTCTTCGAGCCAGAAGCGGACGTTGCTGAGGAGGAATCGTTGTACCTCGGGCTTTGCGTAGTCGAAGACCAGCGAGTCCCAGGCCGGATGCTCGCCGCGCGGCCCGGCATGGAAGTACTGGAAGTCCGTGCCGTCGAAGCGGTTCAGGCCCTCCTGGGTGTTCTTGACGGCGTGGCTATGAACTAAATCGAGCAGCACGCGCAGGCCCAGGCCGTGGGCCGTGTCCACCAATCGCTTGAGGTCTTCGGGCGTCCCGAAGCGCGACGACACGGCGAAGAATGACGACACGTGGTAGCCGAACGAGCCGTAGTAGGGGTGTTCTAGAACCGCCATGAGCTGCACGGCGTTGTAGCCGCCCTGGGCGATGCGCGGCAGGACCTCTCGGGTGAACTCGTCGAAGGTCCCGACCCGGCCTTCTTCCCGTGCCATGCCGACGTGCGCCTCGTAGATCCGCAGGCCGCCGACGGCGGGCGGGGGCGCGCTTTGGAACACATACGGGGCGGGGGGCAGCCAGACCTGGGCCGCGAAGTCGCCCGTGGCGGCGTCCTGCACCGCGCGCCGGGCGTAGGCCGGGATGCGGTCCTGCCCGCCCGCGTCCGAGACGACGTGGACCTTGACCCGGCTCCCGTGGCTGGGCCTGACTTCGGCATCATCCGGCACGAACAGGCTCCAGACGCCCCACTCGTCCTGCGCCAGAGGGTGGCTCGCCGGTTCCCAGTCGTTGAAGTCGCCGACCAGAGACAGCCCGTGCGCGCTGGGTGCCCACTCGCGATACCAGACGCCCGGACGCCCCTCCCGCTCGCCGCGCGTGAACCCAAAATGCTCGTGCCCCCGGCTGACCGGCCCGAGCAGGCCGCCGGCCTCGTCTATGAAGTCGCGGACATGGGCGTAGTGCGCCCGCCGGTGGCGCAGGGCACCTTCGTAGGGGGCGAGCCAGGGGTCGAGAGTCACGAGGGCGAGGGGGGCGTCTGTGTCCATGCGGGCATTGTACCTGCGAAACGCCCCCGCCGTGGAGTCGGGCCGGCTTGACTTCCCCGGCGATTTGTTCCATCATGCAGACGACACCTGGCCAGGAGAAAAGAACACCATGAACAGCAAGTCAACAAACAACAATTCAACGAACAGGCCCGCCGGCAGGCCGGAGGCGCGGGGCAGCAAGCCGGCCGCCAAGGGCACCTCCCGCCCCGGCGAAAAAGACTCGGCGGGCGGGATGTATGGCCGTTACCGCGAGGACACGCCCGCCCCCAGGGCGGCCACCAAGCCAACGCCCCCGCGACCCGCCAGGCCGGCACCCCCGCAGGCGGGACCTTCCACCGCTGCCGCAGACCTTGCGGCGGCGGTGCGGGCGATGACGGCCGAAGTGAAGGCCTTGAAGAACGAGGCCGCACAAAAAGACGCGGAGATCAAGGCGCTCGACAAACGCCTGACACAACTGGAGGCCCGGCAGAAGGCCCAGGAGAAGGCTTATCGGGCGTCGCAGGCGATCACAGGTCAGGCGGTCACGGGGCAGCCTAGCGCGGGGGAAGTGGCCGAAGAGCGGCCCGCCTAGCAGCGTGTGCATAGTGGTCGCGGAGGGATTTGGGTACAACGCGGGATAAAGAGCGGCGGAATAAAGAGCGCCTGAGAGGCAACACCATGACCACGATCCGCGAACAGACCTTTGACCTGCTCCGCACACTGGCGATGACGACGATCTTCGGCAACCCCGGCTCGACCGAAGAACCGTTCCTCCAAGACTTCCCCGACGATTTCACCTATGTGCTGGGCTTGCAGGAGGCCTCGGTCGTGGCGATGGCGGACGGCTACGCGCAGATGACGGGCCGGCCCGCCTTTGTCAACCTCCACACCGCGCCCGGTGTCGGCAACGCGATGGGGGCGGTTGTCGGGGCGTGGCACAACAAGACGCCGCTGGTCATCACGGCGGGCCAGCAGACCCGCGAGATGCTGCTGCTGGAACCCTGGCTGACCAACGTGGACGCCACCGAGCTGCCCAAGCCCTACGTCAAGTGGAGCCATGAGACAGCGCGGGCCGAGGACGCGCCGGCTGCGCTGCTGCGCGCCTGGGCGACCGCGAGCCAGCCGCCGTCCGGGCCGGTCTTCGTGTCCCTGCCGATGGACGACTGGGCCAAGCCCGCGGGCCGCGCGCCCGCCCCCCGGCAGGTCAGCCGCCGCGTCGCGCCCGACCCCGTGACCCTGGCCTCCGTGGCGTCCGCGCTGTCCGGGAGCAGCCGCCCGGCCCTCGTCTTCGGGCCGGGCGTGGACCGCAGCGGCGGCTGGGAGGCGGCGGTGATGCTGGCCGAGAAGCTGCGCGCGCCGGTGTATTCGTCCCCTGCCGCCGAGCGGGCGGGCTTCCCCGAGGACCACCCGCAGTTCATGGGTGCGCTGCCGTTCGCCATCGGGCCGTTGGGCGAAAAACTGAAGGGGCACGACGTTGTCCTGGTCGTCGGCGCGCCGGTGTTCCGCTATTACCCCTACGTGCCGGGGGAGTTCCTGCCCCAGGGGACGCGCCTCTACCACATCACCGACGACCCGCACGAGGCCGCCCGCGCGCCGGTGGGCGACGCCCTGCTGGGCGACGCCAGCCTGGCGCTGGCGACGCTGGCCGAAACCGTGACCGCCTCAAACCGGCCCCTGCCCGACACGCGCCCCGCCCCGCCGGTCCCCCAGCCCGCGACGCCGATGACGACCGCGTTCCTGTTCCACGTGCTGGCTCAAGCGAAGCCCAGCGACGCCGTCTTGGTACAAGAGTCCCCCTCCAACATGGTGCCCTTCCACAAATATCTGCCGGCGACGCGGCCCGCCTCGTACCTGTCGATGGCGAGCGGCGGCCTGGGCTTCGGCCTGCCCGCCGCCGTGGGCGCGGCCCTGGCCGAGCGCGAGACGGGCCGCAGCCGACCCGTCATCGCGGTCATCGGCGACGGCTCGTTCCAGTACTCGGTCCAGGCGCTTTGGACGGCGGCCCAGCACAAGCTGCCCGTGCTTGTGGTCGTGCCGCGCAACAGCGAGTACGCCATTCTGAAATCGTTCGCCGCGCAGGAAAAGACGCCCGGTGTACCCGGCCTGGACCTGCCCGCCCTGGACCTGGTCTCGCTGGCGCGCGGCTACGGCTGCGCGGGCCGGCGCATCGACGCGCCTGATGACCTGGCGGACGCCCTGCGCGCGGGCCTGGCGTCCGAAGGGCCGATGGTGCTGGAGGTGGCGATCACGGGGGAAGTGCCGCCGCTGCTGGGCTAGGGGAATATCGGCGGCGGAGACAGAGAAAAAGTCCCTGCCCCACGGCGTTCAGCGGACGCCCCAGCCCATCGCTAGGCCGATGCGGTAAGTCAGAAACGTCGCCGCCCACGCGAGGGCGGTCATGTAGCCCGTCATAAAGAGCGGCCACGCCCAGCCGTTCGTCTCGCGCCTGACCACGGCCACGGTCGAGAGGCACTGCATCGCCAGCACGTAGTAGACCATGATGCAGACGGCGATCAGCGGCGACAGCTTTGGGTCCGCCCGCATCTTCTGGACCAGACTGCCATGGTTGCCCTCCTCGACGCCGTTGATCGTGCCCCACGAGGCGACGAAGACCTCGCGGGCGATGAACGATGAGACGAGGCTGACGCCGATGCGCCAGTCGAAGCCCAGCGGACGGATGACCGGCTCGATGGCCCGCCCGGCGTGGCCCGCATACGACTGCGCCATGCGCCGCGCGGGCGGCGTGCCGGGCGCGCTCTTGGGGTAGGACGACAGAAACCACAGCACGACCGAGACCGACAGGATCACGGTCCCGGCCTTCTTCAGAAACAGCCAGGCCCGCTCCAGCATCGTCATCAGCACGGTGCGCGGGCTTGGCGCATGATAGGGCGGCATCTCCAAAAAGAAAACGGGCGGGGCACCTTTGAGGAGCGTCTTCTTGAACAGCCAGGCCATGCCGAAGGCCGCCACCATGCCCAGAAAGTACATCGCCATCATGGTCAGGCCCGGCAGGGTGAAGATGCCCCCCACGCGCCGGTTGGGGATAAACGCCGCGATCATCAGCGTGTAGACCGGGATGCGGGCCGAGCAGGACATCAGCGGGGCTACGAGAATGGTGACGAGCCGCGATTTGCGGTCGTCGATGGTGCGCGTGGCGAGGATGCCCGGAATGGCGCAGGCGAAAGACGACAACAAGGGGATGAACGACTTGCCGTGCAGGCCTACCTTGGACATGACTTTGTCCATCAGGAACGCCGCCCGCGCCATGTATCCGGTGTCCTCCAAGACGGCGATGGCGAAGAACAGGAGCAATATCTGCGGCAAAAACGTGATCGTCGTGCCGACGCCCGCGACAATGCCGTTGACCAGCAGGTCCTGGAAGTCGCCCGGCGGCAGGTGGTGGGTCAGAAAGCCTTGCAGCGCGCTGACGGCGCAGCCGATGCCGTTCATCGGGACCTGCGCCCAGGTGAAGATGGTCTGGAACACCAGCGCCATCACGCCGAAGAAGATCACGTAGCCCCACACGGGATGCATCAAGACGCGGTCCAGCGCGTCCGTCAAGGTCGGCGCGGCCTGGCGGGGCTTCTTTACGGTCCATCCGGCGACCCGCCCCGCCCAGGCGTAGCGCGCCTCGATGACGGCCTGCGGGAAGTCGATGCCCAGAAGCGCGAGGCCGGCCTTGTCGGCGGCGACGTGCTCCCAGACCGGCGGCGACCAGCGCGTCGCCTCCTCGGGGCGCGGCACGTCCGCCATCAGCAGGCCCGTTGCCTCGGCCACGCTCTGGGCCGGGGGCGTCCCGTATCGCACCCGCAGCATCGCGGACAGTTCGGCGACCTCGATCTCGGCGTCGGTCGGCAGCGCCCAGTCGCGGCGCGGCGGGGGCGGCGTCACGGGCAGCACGGCAATCGCCTCGCGCAGCGCGTCCAGGCCCATCCCGCTCGCCGCCCGGACGGCCCGGACGGGGACGCCCAGGGCGGTTTCGAGGGCCGCCAGATCGAGCGCCTGCCCGGTTTTCTCCGCCACGTCGGTCATGGTCAGCACCACGACCGTGGGCAGGCCGATCTCCAGCACCTGTGCCGTGAGGTAGAGGTTGCGGGCCAGATTCGCGGCGTCCACGACATGGACGATGCCGTCGGGCTGGGGGACATCGGCGCGGTGCCCGAACAGCACGTCGCGCGCGATGGCCTCGTCGGGCGAGCGGGGCGTCAGCGAGTACAGTCCGGGCAGATCGATGAGAGAAGCCGATCCGCCGCCGGGCAGGCGCACCCGCCCTTCTTTCTTCTCGACGGTGACGCCGGGGTAGTTGCCGACCTTCTGGCGCAGGCCGGTCAGGGCGTTAAAGACCGTCGTCTTGCCGCAGTTGGGGTTGCCCACCAGGGCGTAGAGCGGCGGGCGCGGGGCGTCCACCTTCGGGCGCGGGATAGGGGAGGGGACAGGGGAGGCAGTCACGGCAGTTCGCCCTCCGGGCCTCCCGCCTCCGGGGACACAAAGCCGGGCGGGCAGCGGCGCATCACGACCGCCTCGGCCTCGCGCCGGCGCAGCGACAGGTGGTAGCCGCGCAGCCGCACCGTCAGCGGGTCGCCCAGCGGCGCGACGCGGACGACGGAAACTTCGGTGCCGGGCGTGAAACCCAGCTCCAGCAGGTGCGCGCGGGCCTCCGCCTCGGGCCGCAGCGACAGCACATGGCCGAGGTCGCCGGGCCGCATCTCGCACAGCGGCATCTCAGTGTGCCCCGTCGCATCCGGCACGAACCGCGCCCCATCCGCAGCACGCGCCGCCAGATTCGCCGCCTTCCGCGCCGCGTACCAGCGGCACAGCAGGGAAGACGTCGGGAGCGGGACGCGGTCTGGCTGTTCGTCGGTCTTCATCAGAGTTTCTTGCTAAGAGGGCGTCTCGGCCCGGCAGCCGCACTCGCCCGTGACCGCCTCACGCGCTTCTTTGACCAACAGCGGGACAATCGCCAAAGCAGCCGCGCCGTCCAGCCACCACCAGTGCCAGACTGCGTTGGCGGCAAGCCCGGCCAGCAAAGCCCAGGACAGATAGCCGCAGGTGAACGTCTCCATTGCATCCGCCCGCAGGGCGCGGCTGCCGATCCGGTCCGCGACCCGAATCTTCGCCTTCGCCAGCCACGGCATCCCCACTGCGGCCACCAGGGCGACGCCGATACCCGGCCAAGATGTCTCGGCCCGGTGCCGGTGCGTCAGGCCATACACGGCCTGGGCGACGACGTACAAAGCCAGCGCGCAGAGCAGATACCCGGCGATGCGTGACGCCTTCCGCTCCGAAGCCTCCACCGCCGCCTCGTCCGCCAGCCGCCCATCGGCTTCTCCTTGGAGACGCCGGAAGAGGACCGAGGCCGAAACGATCTCGATGACGCTGTCCACCCCGAATGCAACCAAAAGCAGGCTGCCCGCCGACACCCCGGCCCCGACCGAGACCGCCGCCTCGACCGCCATCCAGGCTATCGAGAGGCCTTCCAGCCTCAGCCCGTCCCGCAGGCCTCGTGCCCGCGTCACCGACGCCGGCGCGGCACTCATCGTTGGGCAAGCTCCTGCTGCCGGTAAGACGCGGCTTCGGCCTCGTCGGGACGCTCCGCGTCATCCTCCCCTTGGAAGGGGCGGGGGCGGCGTCCGCGGACGAGGGGGACGGCGGCGTAGGAGCCGACCACGATGGCCGCCGCCAGCGCCTGGGCGGCGAGGCTCTGAACGTTCGGGAAGACCGAGAACCACACCCCGAGCCAGCCCGGAAGCGGAATGCCGATGCCGGTCGTCGCCAGCCACCCGGCCTGCTGCATCTCCTGGACACTCTCACCGACCATGACGAGCAGGACGACCCCCAGCAAGACGCCCGTCGCCACCAGCATCTTCTTATAGGGCAGCTTTTGATGCGCGACGAACGTGAGCGCGGCGACGATCAGCGTCAGCCCCAGCCCGACCGCGACGCCCTCGGCGACAACCCCACTCCCGGCCCGGAGCCGCAGGTCTTGCAAGAACAGCACGACCTCGAAGCCCTCGCGGTAGATCGCCGTGAAGCCCAGCAGGGCCAGCCCCCAAAACGTCCCCGACCCGCCCGCGTCCGCCGCTTCCATCAGCTTCTTGCGGCGGTTGCTGTGGCTGGTGATCCAGCCGGTCCAGTAAAACTTGTGAAAGAACCAGTTCATCACGACCAGCAGCACCACGATTGCCAGTAGCCCGGTCCCGGCCTGGACGGCGAGTTCGGGCGCGCGAACGCGCGCGATGATCGCCACGACCAGGAACCAGGTGGCGACCGAGGCGGCGAGCGCGAGGGCCGCCCCGACCGGCACGGCCCGCAGGCCGCTCCGCTGCTCGCCGCGTGCCATGCCTGCCGTGACCGCCGCCAGCACGAGAATCGCCTCCAGCCCTTCGCGGAAGACCAGGATGCCGGTGCTGAGGATCATCGCCGGGCGGCTCATGCCCTTGGCGATAGGGTCGGGCGTCCCGCCCGCCGTGACCGCCTGCCAGACGAGAACACCGACGATTAGAAGGGATGCCAGTACGGCAAGCACAGGCTTGAGATGCTTGGTGTCGGCGAAATGACGCGGCTGCGGGGCGACCATGAAAACACGCTCTCTAATGCCGACCAATTTAGTCGGAGACTGTCTTAGCCTATTATGGCATTGGACGCACCCGATGTCAACGGGTTCACTCCTCATTCCAGGCTCCCCTCTGACTCTTTTCCCACTCCTTCCTTGACAAGCGCATCCCATCCCGGTATAATGCCCCCTGTCACGTCAAAGAGTGTTTGTTGGCTCAAGACTATCTCTGGTGATTGCGCGCTCGTAGCTCAGTGGATAGAGCACTTGGTTGCGGACCAAGAGGCCGCAGGTTCGAGCCCCGCCGGGCGCACTGACCCAGAAGACGAAAAGCCACCCCTTCAGCGGGGTGGCTTTTTTGTTTGCGTTCCCACACCCCCACCCATGAACTGGCGTGTGCAGAAATTGTGCCAATCTGCGTCATTGTGTCATTCCGGGGACGGCATACTCCCGCGCAAGTAGCCGGCGAAGTACGGGGGCAGGCCCGCCGCGATCAGTCGCGAGCACCCCCCCTCGACATCACACGGCAGGCGCACCTGCTTGGAAAACACACTGTCGCCGTCCAGCGTCAGGACGCAGTAACCCGCGCGGGTCGCCGTCTTTGGGCCTGCCGACGTTGCCGATCATCTGCGCGGCCCCGCAGGGGAGGACGAAGCGCCACGGGGGGCGGCCCGCGACGGCGAACCCCAGTGTTACGGCGGCGGGTCATGGGCGGCCCGTCGGGGCGCAGCAGTCGGGGCCGCAGCAGGCCTCCGCCTGGGGCTTGATGGCGCGGATGAATGCGCCCATGATCCTGCCGTCCAGGGCGGCCTTCTCCTCGGCGGGCAGGGCCGCGATGCTGTCAGCCGCGCAGGCGGAGCCTTCCAAATCCGAGAACAGGTAGCGGCGGGTCGGCTCGACGGCGGCATCCGCGAAGCCCGCACCGCCTAGCTTCTTCAGATAGTCGCTGACTTCCAGGGCACCGGCGACGCACCCGACGTAGCTCTCCATGTCGGCGCGGACAGCGGCGGGCAGGTCGCCCTCCACGACCACATCCGAGACGGCGAAGCGCCCGCCGGGCCTCAAGACGCGGAACGCCTCGCGGAGCACCTGGTCTTTATCGGCAGACAGGTTGATGACGCAGTTGGAGATGACCACATCGACGCTGGCATCGGGCAGGGGAACTGCCTCGATGTGGCCTTTCAGGAACGCGACGTTCTCCGCGCCGGCTTCGGCCCGGTTCTTCTCGGCCAGAGCCAGCATCTCGTCGGTCATGTCCAGACCATAAGCAAAGCCCGTCGGGCCGACGCGGCGCGCGGACAGCAGGACGTCAATCCCGCCGCCGCTGCCCAGGTCCAGCACCACCTCGCCCGGCGCGAGTGTCGCCAAGGCCGTCGGGTTGCCGCAGCCCAGTGACGCCAGCAGGGCGGCCTCGGGGATCTGGCCGGCCTCGGTCCGGTCATACAGGCCGCCCGTGATCGTATCCCCGCCGCAGCACGAGTCCGCCGCCCCGCCGCCCGCGTTGCCGCCGCAGCAAGCCGCGCCCTGGCCGTTCAAGACCGTTAGGGCCGCCTGCCCGTACTTCTCGCGCACGATCTCGCGCACGTCGTCCCGTTCCATCAAGTTTGCTTCGGCCATTTTGTTGTTCCTTTCTTTTGTCAGCAGCAGTCGGCTTGGCTGTCGGCGGACGTGCCGGGCGGTATGCCCAGATAGCCCGCCAGTCGCGCCACGGCATCCTGGTTGATGCCGCAGATCATGTTCTTGCCGCGCCGCTCGACGGTGATCAGCCCGGCAAGACGCAGTTCCTTGAGATGGAAAGACACGGAAGACGTGATTTTCTCCGCGCCGGTCACGTTGCAGCAGACCTCGCCCACGGTCGGACCCGACGCCGCCCGGACGTCCCCGGTCTCCTCCACGGCGACGGGGCAGCAGCAGCCGCGCAGGAACTCGAAAATCCGCAGCCGGGTCGGGTCGCCCAGCGCCTTGAACATCGTCGCCATCTCTTCGCTCGTTATCATAATTCTACGTTTCTATAAGTGACGAAATAAGTGTACCGCGCAAGTGGGTACACTGTCAATAGCCCGAAGAAAGTTTTTTTATGCCCCGCACCCATTTTTCCGACGCCCTCGCCGCCGCGGGCCTGCCGTCCCTGGCCGCCGAAAGCATCGACGTCTTGCAGATCAACGTCGGCAAGCGGTGCAACCAGGCCTGCAAGCACTGCCACGTCGAGGCCGGGCCAAGTCGCACCGAGATTATGACAGGGGAGACGGCGGAGCAGGTCTTGGACGCCCTGCGCCGATGTCCCGAGATCAAGACGCTGGACATCACGGGCGGCGCACCCGAGCTGAACCCGAGCTTTCGCCGCCTGGTCACGGGGGCGCGTTCTTTGGGGAAGCACGTGATCGACCGCTGCAACCTGACCATCTTGTATGAGCCGGGTCAGGAGGACACGGCCCAATTCCTACGAGAGAACGACGTCGAAGTCGTGGCCTCGCTGCCCTACTACCTGGCCGGGCGCACCGACTCGCAGCGCGGCCTGGGCGTCTTCGACCTGAGCGTCCAGGGCCTGCGGCTGCTGAACTCGCTGGGCTACGGGCAGGCGGGCGGCCCGGCCCTGAACCTGGTGTACAACCCGACCGGGGCGTTCCTGCCGCCCGCACAGGCCGAGATCGAGGCCGAGTACAAGCGCGAGCTTTGGAAGCGTCACGAGATCGTTTTCAACTCCTTGTACGTCATTACCAACATGCCCATCTCGCGCTTCCTGCACTTTTTGGAGCGGACGGGTAACTACGACAAGTACATGGACAAGCTGGTCCAGGCCTTCAACCCCGCGGCGGCCCAGGGCGTCATGTGCCGGTCGCTGGTCAGCGTCGGCTGGGACGGGCGGCTCTATGACTGCGACTTCAACCAGATGCTCGACCTGCCCCTCGTCCCCGGCCTGCCCCGGTCCGTCGGCGACTTCGACGGCGCGCGGCTGGCCCGGCGGACCGTCGCCGTGGGCGATCACTGCTTCGGCTGCACGGCGGGGGCCGGCTCGTCGTGCGGCGGTGCCACGGCGTAGACAGGAACCTTCCCGCCCCTGATCCCGTTTAACACCCGTGAGTAAAAAGCCATGAAACGACGTGCCTTTACGCTGATTGAGCTGCTCGTCGTGATCGCCATAATCGCCATCCTCGCGGCGATCCTGTTCCCCGTCTTCCAGCGCGTCCGCGAGAACGCCCGCCGCGCGGCCTGCCAGTCCAACCTCAAGCAGATCGGCCTGGCGATGGTCCAGTACGAGCAGGACAGCGACGAGCGCCTGCCCGACCGGCGTGACCTGAAGGGGAGCCTGCCGCCGCCTTGGGGCGCGAACTTCCCCGCGTCCGACCCGCGCGGCGGCTGGGCCGCCACCGTGCTGAACTCCTACCTCCGGGGCGACGCCGTGTGGTCCTGCCCCAGCATCAAAGGGACGCTTTTGGGCGAGGACCAGCGCGTCAAAGAGACCACGGCTGACGGCCTGACGACGCGCTACTGGCTGTGGCGCTTCGACCGGCCTAATCTTTCCAAGCCCTCGCTCTGCTGGGGCAAGCTGCCGCAGCAGTGCGTCGCCGACATTGACGCGCTGAACACGTCGCCGACTCCCGATAAGACGATCAACCCCCTGGTCCCCCAGAGCGAAGCCGACCTGGAGCTGGCCGTGGACCCCTACGGGCCGGGTGCCGGACAGCCAGGCTCGGCCGGCGTTCCCGCCGGTTTGGTGGGGGCGGGTGCCCACCCCGGTGGGCGCAACCGGGTCTTCTTCGACGGCCACGTCAAGTTCCTGCTCGACGCCCGGACGCGGTCGTGAGGCGGCGGCACCCCCGGACGCGCCCCCGCAAAATAGTTTTTTGGGACCATTGACATCGTGTGCAACTAGGGTATAATGCTGCGTATTCGTATACGCAAGCTTAAGGATCGGTGTTCGCCATGCCGGTGACGGCCAAAGACATTGCGCGGGAATTGCAGCTCTCCCAGCCCACCGTCTCGCGTATCCTCAGCGGCGTCCCCGGCCACCGGGTGGCCGAGGCGACGCGCATCCGGGTGCAGGAAACGGCGCGGCGGCTGGGCTACCAGCCGAACGCCGTCGCCCGGTCCCTGCGCCGGGGGCGGACCCACATCGTCGGGCTTTATACGAATCACGACTATGATGCCCGCAACGAGTTCCTGGGGACGATCATCGGGTCGCTCCAGCGTTCCTGCGAGCGGCAGGATCTGGATTTGCTGCTGCACAGCGCGCGCTTCGACCGCTCGGCGGGGGAGATGTACGGCAAGCTGCGCGACGGGCGCATCGACGGGCTGATCCTGCACGCCAACGCCGACGACTCTTTGGTCAGCCTGCTGGGGCAGTCGCCGCTGCCCGTCGTGACCGTCGCCGACCGCCTGCCGAACCTGCCCGCCGTCACCTGCGATGACGCCGACGGGATGCACCAACTGATGACCCATCTGTGGCAGCGGGGATACCGGCGGTTCGTGTTCCTGGCCCCCGACCAGCCGTTGACCTCGGTAGACCGCCGCCGGGCGGCGTTCGAGGCCGAGGTCGCCCGCCACAGAGTCGCCGCGGGCGACCACGCCGTGCTGGCGGTCGATGGGGAAGAGGCGCGGGCCGCGCTGGGCCGCCTGCGCGCCTTCGGGCAGGGCTGCGCGGCGGTCTGCTGGAACGACCGCACGGCCTACAACCTGCTGCGGGCCTGCCGGGAGCAGGGGGTGCGCGTCCCCGAAGACCTGGCCGTGGCCGGGTTCGACGGGTTCGCGGACGACAAAGTCCCGGCCTGGCAGCTCGTGACGGTCCGCTGCCCGTGGGGGGGGGTGGCTTCCGCCGCGCTCGACGCGCTGATCCAGCGCATCGACGGCCTCGACGAAGCGCCTTCCGAGACCTCCCTGCCGGTCACCCTGGTGATGGGGAACACGGCCTGATCGACATCACCGCCATCGGCGTCTTGAGCCGTCCCGAAAGGAAACTGGTATCCGTCATGCAAACATCGAACCGCCCGGTAGGCCGGGGCTTCACGCTGATCGAGTTGCTCGTTGTGATTGCTATCATCGCGATCCTGGCAGCGATCCTGTTCCCGGTCTTCCAAAAGGTCCGCGAGAACGCCCGCCGCACGACCTGCCTGTCTAACCAGAAACAAATCGGCCTCGCCACCCTCCAGTATGTCCAAGACAGCGAGGAGACGTTCCCGCCCCTCCAGGGTTTTGCGGGAGCGACCCGAGGCACGGGCGTGGGGACGTTCACCGACCCTAAGACGGGCGTGACAAGAACCGGCAACGGCACGGCGCGTGGCTTCTTCGACGCGCTCCAGCCCTTCCTCAAGAGTTCCTTGGTGCTTCACTGCCCGGATGACCCAACCCCCCAGGTCGCCGACCCCATGTTCACGGGGCTGAACCAGGGGATCGACTACACCGAGGGGGCCTACACCAGCTACTTCTACAACAGCATCATTGGTGCCCCGCACGGCGACACTTATGCCACGGCTGCCGGCCCTAACTATAATGGCCCCGGCGTCGCCCTGGCCTCGGTGGTTCAGCCGGCGAGCACGATCATCACTGGGGACAGCAGCGCCTATGATGCCAGCAACGGTTACCCTTACAACAACGGCTACTACTGCAAATTCCATGTCAGCGACCAGGCGAAAGACGGGAGCTGCACCCCCTCGGGTCCCACGTATGGCTACAACTGGGGGACGTTGGGGGAGCTAGCCACCAAGCGGCATATCGACGGAGCGAACTATTCGTTCACCGACGGCCACTCGAAGTTCATGCGTATCTCCTCGATCTGGGGCGCGCAGTCCACTATCGCCACCGGCTCGTTCGTCGGCGGGGACGGCAAGACATACGCGGCGGGCGTTTCCGGCACCGAGCCGACGTTCAATGTCAGCCAGCCCTAGTCCCCGCCAATCCTATTCTCTGCCAGTCCAAGCGCGACGGCTGACCAACCGGCGGCCCTGCCAAACAGGCCGCCGGTTTTCTTTGAATCGTCGTCCCCGACGGTGAAAGGCTTATCGATGGGAAATATAGCGCGGAAGAACACAAGCGCGCGGTGGGTAGCAGGCGGCCTGCTGACCGCAGTTCTGGTCCCGGCGGGCTACGTCGCGTCGCGTCAGACTCAGGCCCCGGTGCGGGCCGATGCCCTGCCGGAGTCCGTACAAGTTGTTAAAACGCAGGTGGTGAAAAAGGGTGCCGGGTTCCAGATCGTCCGCAACGGCAAGCCCTACTTCATCAAGGGCGCGGGCGGGGACGGCTCCAAGCCGGAACTCAAGGCCGCCGGGGCGAACTCCTGGCGCACCTGGGGGTCTGATAACCTGGACGGGCAGCTCGCCGAGGCGCAGAGGCTCGGCATGACCGTGACGGTGGGCATCTGGCTGGGCCACAAGGAACACGGCTTCAACTACGACGATGCCGGCGCGGTCGCCGCGCAGAAGGAGATGGCGCGCAAGGCGATCCTGCGCTACCGCAACTCCCCCGCGCTGCTGATGTGGGCGCTGGGCAACGAGATGGAGAACGGCCAGGAAGACAACGCCGCCATGTGGGCCGCCATCGAGGACATCGCCCGAATGGCCCATGCGCTGGACCCGAACCACCCGACCATGACGGTCATCGCCGAGCTGGGCGGGGACAAGATCAAGCAGATCAACGCGCACTGCCCGGACATCGACGTCGTGGGCCTCAACAGCTACGGCGGCGGGCCGTCGGTCGGCGAGCGGTACAAGGCGGCGGGCGGCGTCAAGCCTTACGTCGTCACCGAGTTCGGCCCGCCCGGAACGTGGGAAAGCGGCAAAAACGCCTGGGGGGTCGTCCCCGAGCTGACCAGCACGGAGAAAGCGGACCGCTACCGCGAAACCTACGAGAAGGCCGTGCTGGCGGAGCCGCTCGCCCTCGGTTCCTACGCCTTCACCTGGGGCAGCAAGCAGGAGGCGACCGCCACCTGGTACGGCCTGCGGCTCCCCGACGGCAGCAAGCTCGGCGCGGTGGACACGCTGACCCAGCTCTGGTCCGGCCACAAGGCGGCGAACCTTTCGCCGGTCATCCACACGCTCGCCGTGGACGGGTCCGGGCAGGTCGCCCCCGGCGCGACCGTCCGGGCGACTTTGGACGCCGCCGACCCGGAGAACGATCCCCTCAAGACGACGTGGGTGCTTCAAGCCGACCCGGCGACCTACGGCACCGGCGGCGGCGGCGAAGCCGTCCCGCCGACCTACCCCGAGGCCATCGTCGCCTCGGACGGCAGATCGGCCACGGTCAAGATGCCGCCCCACGGCGGTGCCTACCGGCTGTACGCCTATGTTCGCGACGGGCGCGGCGGCGCGGCGGTGGGCAACGTCCCCCTGGACGTCACCAGCGGCGTGGCCCCGCCTCCTCCGGCGGCCCGGAAGGCCGTGCTGCCGCTCACACTCTACGGCACCTCCGCCGGGGCCGACGCTTATACCCCGTCCGGTTACATGGGCAACGCGGGCGCGATCAAGATGGACCCGCAGTGGGCCGACAACCCGCACAGCGGCAGGACCTGTCTTCAGGTCAATTACACCGCGTCCGACGCCTGGGGCGGCGTGGTCTGGCAAAGCCCGGCGAACGACTGGGGCGATCTGCCGGGCGGGTGGGACCTGACCGGCGCGAAGAAGCTGACGTTCTGGGCGCGCGGCGCGAAGGGCGGCGAGACGGTGTCTTTTCTGTTCGGCCTGCTCGGCAAGGACAAAAAGTATCCCGATTCGGGGACCGGCAAGCTGGACCGGGCCGTCCTCTCGACCGCCTGGAAGCGGTACACGATCGACCTGACCGGCGTGGACCTGTCGCGGATCAAGACCGGCTTCGTCTGGACCCTGGCGAGCACGGGCCAGCCGGTCACGTTCTACCTCGACGACATCCGCTACGAATAGGCACCGTCAGTGGCAGGGCCGGGCGTTGACAAACGCGCGGGGGTGCTCTAAAATCGACCCCATGTTGATCCGAGGCATCCGCCCCCGCCGTGAGAAGACCCTCCGCCGCTGCCTGGCTTGCCTCGCTGCTTTGACGCTGCCGCTCGCGGCTTCGCCGGCGCGGGCGCAGAGCCGGTTTGTCCACAGCCACGGCACCGCCCTGGCCCTGGGGTCCGCGCCGTGGACGCCGCGCGGCGTGAACCTGGGCAACTGGTTCGTCCCGGAAGCCTACATGATGGGCGGCGGCAGCTCCAGCGAACAGGTCCGCCTCGCCTTTCTTGCGCTGGCCGGCAGCCCCGCCCAGTACCAGGCGTGGCGCGCGGCTTATTTGTCCAGCTACGTCACCCCCCAGGACATCCAGAGGATCAAGGCGCTGGGCTTCAACACGGTCCGGGTGCCGCTCGACTGGCGGGACTTCGTTGACCCCAACGGCGGCGCGGTCGAGACGGGCCTGTACGGCGGCCCGCTGCCTCCCGATGCCCCCTTCGGCCTCAGATACCTCGACCGTCTGCTGGACTGGTGCCGTGCTGCGGGCGTCTACGTCCTGCCCGACATGCACGTCACGCCGGGCACGGCGGCGGATGACGCGGGCGAGATCTACGTGGCCTCGCCCGCCCAGGACAACCCCCGCCTGGACGCGGTCAAGGCGGCCTGGCAGACCATCGCCGGGCGTTACAAGAACGCGGCCAACATCCTGGGGTACGACCTGCTCAACGAGCCGCCCGGCTACTTGAACGACAAATACCGGCCCACGTATCAGCAGATTCGCGACGCCATCCGGCAGCGTGACGCCCATCATCTGCTTGTGCTGGAGTCGAACGTCTATGCAGACCTGGGCGATACGGTCCACGGCGACGGGTATCTGGGTACGCCCCTGGACGCCAACATGGCCGTCTCGATCCACTCCTACGGCGGCGACGCGCTGCCGCCCTCAGGCATCGACGCCGACGCGCCGGGCGGGGCCAGTGCGGACAACAGCCGGGCCTACTACGCCTGGGAATATGCCGACAAAGAGAACGTCCCGGTCATCATCGGCGAGACTGGGGAAAACAACAACGGCTGGGTCAACGCCGTCGTTCATCTGTGGGCGGTCGGCAAAGCCGCCCGGTCTGCGGGCGGCATCCGGGGGGCGGCCATCACGGCGGGCGTTCTGTACTGGACCTACAAGAAGCCCGGCGACGCCGTCCGGTCCGTGGTCTCCGTCCCCTTCGCGCCCGGCTGGGGCGCGATTCGCGACTACCTCAGCCACGGCGGGGCCGCCCCGGCGGACGCCTTCGGCCTGCTGATGAGCCAGGCCGACATCAGCGGCTACGCCCACGAGACCTTCCACGTCGATGTCGCCGACTCCCTGCTGCGCGACTACGCCGTGGGTGCCCCCAAGCCCTTCCGCGTCGCCGTCCCGAGCATCCCCGGCCTCGTCCCCGCCGCTGGCTTCGACATGGGCCTGGCCGCGACGCCCGCGACGCCCGCCGACTACGGCCCGTTCGCCTACCACAGCGCCAACCCGCAGACGGTCACGCATCAGGTGCGTAACGACCGCGTGGGGACGTACCGGCGCGACAGCGTCAGCGCCGTCGGCTCCAACAGCGCCGGCGACTGGCAGAACTACACGGTCAGCGCCGCCCCCGGCACCTACCAGGTCTTTCTGGACTACAGCGCCCCTGCCGACGGCCCCCAGGTCGGCCTGGCGCTGAACAACCGCCCCCTCCTCGCCACGCCGGCCCTGCCGGGCACCGGCGGCTACCGGTCCTTCCACGAGGCCCTCATCGGCACCGCGCTTGTGACGGCGCGCGGGCGGGCGACCCTGCGCGTCACGACCGTGCGGGCCGGCCTGGACTATGCCTCCTTCCGCTTCGTGCCGACACAAAAGTCCATACAAAAATAGCCGCCGGCTCTTTGTAAGAGCCGGCGGCTGTTCTTTCCGATCCCCGCATCACCGTTTACGCCATGCCGGAGGGGGGAATCGAACCCCCACGAGGTTGCCCCCAAAGGTTTTTGAGACCTCCGCGTCTACCGTTCCGCCACTCCGGCGCTCGCCCGTGCGCGGGGCTGAGGCACGTCCATTATAGCGCGGGTGTGGGGGTTTGTCAACGGGGGTGGCACGGAGAGAAAGAAAGGGGCGAAGCGGGCGACCCCCGAATCGGCCCGAGTCTGTACGGGCCGCGCCTGACCGGGGGAGTGCGGCGGGCCTGTCTGTGCCCGCCGGGCCGCTTCGCGAGGTGAGGGCCGCCGCAGGTCCACGGCATTGGGGACCCGCGGCCGCTCACACCTCTTAAACGACGCCGGGGCCGGGTTTGTTCCCGAACGGGCGTTTCCTGCTTGACACCCCCGCCCGAATCGGCTACACTACAGTCGGTTTCACCCGCGGGAACACCGGATGGGGTGGCGGGAGTAGAGGAGCAAGGCATTCATGGCGGCGGCGAAACTCAGCCTCGGCTACCTGCTGTCGCTGTCGGTGGTCGAGGACGTGTTCATGGGCGGCGCGATGGTCACCGACGCCCACGGCCTGCCGCTGGAATTCCGGTACACCGAGCCGGTCCGGGCCACCAAGCTCCAGAGGATCTTGTACGGCGACGTGCTGGAGAAATACATCCATGGCGACGTCATCGCGGGTAATCTCATCAGCCGCCTGGAACAGAAGCCGGACCTGTTTCTGGTCACCGAGCCGGCCCTGATGGAGACGGCCCAGGCCGCCGGCCGCCGGGCCATCCTGCTCCTGCCCTCGCGAGTCTCGCCGCTCAAAGAGTTCGGCGCGGTGCAGGACATCTCGGACACCGAATACTTTTTGCAGGTCAGCGACAGCGGCTCCCCGGTCCGGGTCCGCCTGCCCGGCGCGGGCGGCGACGGCGGGCTGCGCGCCGAGGCGACGCGCCTGCTCACCGAAGTAGGACGCACCATGGACCCGACCGAGCCGCTCGCCCGCGTCGAGGCCGCCCTGAAGATGTTATGGGACGACGAGAACCAGACGCCGGCCCCGTGACGGGCGGGCCTCACGGCGAGAATCCGGGCCGTTCCCGCGCCTGGGAGTCCGCCCGCCGCGCCCTGGGCCGCCTGTTCGCCCGCGCGGCGGTGCGGAGCCTGCCCGAGGGCACGATGACGCCCGCAGTCCGTGACAAGGCCACGGACTCCCTGGCCGCGCCCCCGGTGGTGCCGGGCGGGAGGGAGCACGGCTGGGAGCCGTCCGCCGCCGTCCGCCGCGCCGCCGTGCCGGCCGCCGGGGTGGGAGCGCAGGACGGCGACCTGCGTCCCGTCGTCCGGCTGACGGAAAGGGACCACGCCCTGCTGCCGCCGCAGGTTCTGACGATGCCCGTCGTCCAGTCCCTGCTGTGCCGCATCGAGTGTGCTGGCCTGCTCCAGCCGCCCGCCGTTGTTGCCCTGCCGTCCGCTTTTCTCGCCCTGCCGCCCGCGCCCCTGCGCGTCCTGTCCGCCGCCCTGCTGCCGCCGTCCCGGACGCTGCCGCTGCGCGGATGGGCCGTGGCCGCGCCGCGCACAGCATCCCTGCGCCCGCCGCGCCCGGCCGCCCCGCGCGTCCGCTGGGGCGGTGACGCGGTCTTGGGCCGCATGGCCCTGAGCCGGCGCGCGCGCGCCGCCCCCGCCGGTGTGCCGGATGCTCAGGCCTTCGGGGGGGAGCGCCTGCGCCTGGCCCAGGCGGCGGGCCTGCCGCCCGGCGAGGTGACGCTCCTGGGCGTCTTCGACGGCGTGCCGATTCTGGCCGTCGGGCGCATCGTCGTCGCCGACGATGGCCGTCTGCTGCGCCTGTGGCTGAAGCCGGAAGTCTTACGCGCCCGCACCACCCCGCGCCTGATCACGCTGCTGGTGGGCCGCCACGACCAAACCGGCAAGATGCTCCAAGCGGCACTCTGAACATCTATGCGTATTGAACTGCTGCTGGTGCAGCTCCTGGTGCTGGCGTTCACGGCGGCGCTCTGGTGGATCGCGCGGCGCGACCTGGCCTCCCGGTCCGCCGCCGGTGTCCCGGCCACCGGGGGCGCGGGCGGCGACGACGAGACGCGCGCCCTGGAACAGCTCTGCGTCTCCCTGGAGGTCCTGGCGAGCGACCTGGCCCGGCGTGTGGACGCTTTGGAGCGGCAGGCGGCGCGCACGGCCCCACCGGGGAGTCTCGGGCCGGGCACCCTTTTTGACACGGGCGTGGTTTCCGATACGGCCCCCGCGCCGGCCCTGCGGCTGCCGCCTGGCCCTGAACCCGTGGCGTCTGAGGCCGACCAGGCCGTCGCCGCCCTGCTCGCTTCGGGCGTCACCGACCCCGCCGAGATCGCCCGCCGGGCGGCCCTGAGCCGCGGCGAAGTGGACTTGATCTTGAGTCTGCGCGCCCGGCAGGCGCTGTGACCCTTTTTGTGACCCTTTTGCTGGATCGCTTTCTATCACTGCTCGCCGATTAAGGAGTCTTCAATCACATGCAACCGACACGACGCGGGGCGGCGCGGCTGGCGCCCCTGGCCGTCTTTTCCTCGCTGGCGTTTTCCGTCTTCGCCTTTACCGGCTGTAACCACTCCGGGGCCGACGGCAACGCGGGCGGCGGGACGTCCGGGGTGGCCGCCGGCCCCGACGGGATCGCTGCGACCCTGACCACGCCCAAGGGGGCCGCCCTGACCATCAGCCAGGCGGCCTTCTTCGCCCAGCTCCAGAACTACACCCCCCGCAGCGCCGGGCAGGCCGGGCAGGCCGTGATGCAGCAGATGCTGGCCGGCCTGATGTCCGAGGGGCTGGCCCAGGACCAGGGGGCCGCGCCCACCGACGCCGAGGTCAACACCGAGTTCGACAACATCAAGCTCCTCCAGAGCTTCCGCCTGGTTAAGCCCTTCGACCAGGTGCTGGCCGACGCCGGCCTGTCCCCCGACATCTTCAAGGAGACCCAGCTCAAGCCGCAGCTCGCCCAGCTCAAGCTGCTGACCAAAGGCGTCACGGTGAGCGATGCGGACGTCCAAGCCTACTACAACTCTCACAAGGACAAGCCCGTCATCGGCCAGGACCCCCGCAACCCGGAGATCGGCTTCACGAATCCCGCGCGCGCCCACATCAAGCGCATCGTCGTCGGCACCTTGGCCGACGCCCAGGCCATCTCCAAGGCCATCGCGGGCGGTCAGACGTTCGAGAGCCAGGTGGCCCAGTCGCTCGATAAGTCCTCCCCCGACGGCGACTTCCCGCAGTGGGTCCAGACCGACCCCGTCCCGCCCGGCCAGGGCGCCCAGATCAAGGTCATCGCGGCCACTGCGGCGGGCGCGGTCACGCCCCCCATCGCCTTCCCCGGCACGCAGCCCGGTACGCCGCCCACCTACTGGCTGGTCAAGGTCGTCGAAAAGAAGCCGAAGGAGGTGATCGCGCTCGACCAGGTCAAAGGCCTGATCCGCGATCAGGTCCTCCAGCAGAAGGTCCGCGCCGACCCTGCCGCCGCCGACTCCTTCAAGCAGCAGCTCCACGACTTTGCGGCGGCCTCCAAGCTGTCCATCGCCGGCGCGCAGTACGCCGGCCTGGCCCAGCAGATCACGCACCCGGCCCCGCTCGCGCCGGCGGCGGCCCCCGGCGGCTCGCCCTTCTCCACGCTGCCCGGCAAGCCGTAGGGCAGCCTCACCCCGCCCCGGCGCAACCGCACCCGACCTCCTTCAGAAAGGAGAGGGTCAAGAGGGTCTCTCCCGGCTCCCTTCTCCTTGCTGAAGGAGAAGGGCCGGGGATGAGGTAACTTGCTCCATGCTCACCGTGATCGGCTTGGGGGACGGCCCCGACAGCCTCAGCCTGGGTGCCCTGCGCGCGCTCCAGGCCGCCTCCAGGATGACGCTGGCGCGTACCCGCGCCCATCCCGCCGTGCGGTGGCTCGAATCTGAGGGCGGGGTCACGTTCGACCTCGTCCTTGACGGGCTGGACACCCAACCCGCCGTCGCCCGCGTCCTCGACGCCGCCCGGTCGGGCGACGCCGTCTACGCCCTCCCCGGTCACCCCCTGCTCGGCGACCCGACCGGCGTCCTGTTAGAGGCCGCCGCGCGCAGCGCGGGGCTGGCGTTGCGCGTCTTTTTCCCCGCCCCGTCCCCCGCCGACACGCCTGCCACCGGGCTGGATGCCCTGGCGCTTGTCATGGCTCGCCTGCGCGACCCCGCGAACGGCTGTCCCTGGGACCGCGAGCAGACGCCTCAGACGCTGCGTAAGTATGTCATCGAGGAGGCCTACGAGGTCGTCGAGGCCGTTGACGCGGACGACCCCGTGAAACTCGCCGAAGAACTGGGGGATTTACTCCTCCAGGTCGTCTTCCACGCCCAACTGGCCGGCGAGGCGGGGCGCTTTTCGCTGGATGACGTCACCCGCGCCATCGTCGGAAAGCTGCTCCGCCGCCACCCCCACGTCTTCGGCGACGTGTCCGTGACCGGCACCGACCAGGTGCTCGCCAACTGGGAGCGAATCAAGCGCGCCGAACCCGGCTACGAGGACCGGCGGAGTCTCCTGGACGGCATCCCCCCCCCCCAGCCCGCCTTGATGCGCGCCCTAGAGGTCTCCAAGCGCGTCGTCAAGGTCGGCTTCGAGTGGCCTACGGTCGGCAAAGTGCTGGATAAAGTCGAGGAAGAGATTCGCGAGCTGCGCGCCGAGATCGACCGGGACGAGACCGCCCGCGCCGGGGAAGAGCTGGGCGACCTGCTGTTTACGCTGGTCAACGTCGCCCGTCAACTCAGGGTAGACCCCGAGGAGGCCCTGCGCGCCATGACCCGCCGCTTCGCCGCCCGCTTCCGCTTCATCGAAGAACACGCCGCCCGCTCAGGCCGCGCCGTCTCCGACCTGAGCCTGGGTGAGATGGAGGAAGTCTGGCAGGCCGCCAAGGGGAAGGATGATGCCGTCAGCGGAAGCCGTCCTCAGCGGAAGGAATCCCGCCCCTCTGCAAAGAAATGGCAAAAGAAATGACAAAAGAAGTAGCTCGACGGAGATGAGTCAAAAACGCGGACGCATCGTTCGGCCCCAAGACCGGTAGGCGCGCAGGCGGGGCTGCCATGGGAAGAAGCGCGCCGCCTACCCTGGAGGAACACATGCAAGACACTGGCATCCCGCCGCTGGCGGGTCTGGCGACGTATGAGGAGGCTGCCTGTCCCGGTCGGGGCGTGGACGAGAGCGTCGGCCTCCTGCGCCGCCTCAACCGCGTCGAGGTCAAGCTGTACGAGATGTCCGCGGCCTTCCTGAACCCCACCCCGGAGTGGGAGGTCAAGGGTGCCCTCAGCCTGCACCTGTATCTGGACGCCGAACACTCGCAGGCCCTGCGCGCGCGCGTGGCCGAACTCCGCAAGCCGCCCCACCACATGGACGACGCCCCCGACGCGCGCCTCGAAGCGTTCCTGGACGAGTGCCTGCGCGCCCGCTCCACCGTGGAGCGGCTGGCCGGCGTCTTCCGCGTCGTCCGGCCTGCCCTGCGGGAGGCCTACGGGGAGCACCTGGCCGCCATCAACCCCGTCTTCGACTTCCCCACGGCCCGCCTGCTCCGGCAGGTCATCCCCGAGGAAGAGCAGATGATCGCCTGGGGCGGGGAAGCCCTGGCCGCGCTGCTGACGGATGAGCGCGCCGAGGCCGAGGCGAAGGGCTGGGAGATGCACCTGCGGGCGTATCTGGCCCAGGCGGGCGGCGTGTCGGGGGCCGCGCCCGTGCCCCCCGGCCTGGCCGTGCCCGCCCCGCGGGCGGTGGGCGGCTTCGTGCCGGACGTGGACCCCAAGAGGGACGCCCGTTCGGGCGAGATTTACAACTTCCATTACCGGGCCAATGACGTCTACTCCGACGCGGCGGCGGGCTACGACGAGCGCAACCTGGCCCTGATGTGGAAGCGGTTCCACGAGATGGACGTGCCCGAGATGATGGCCTCCATCGTCCTCCAGACGCACGGCAAGCCGTGGGAATACTACCTCGACGTCGGGCGTCAGCTCTGGGACGAGGCCCGGCACTCGATGATGGGCGAGGTCTGGCTGGCGAAGTCGGGCGTGGACTGGAGCCTCTACCCCAACCACGTCGGCTGGTCCCTGCACCTGAACCTGGACCGGACGCCCCTGGAGCGGCACGTCATCCTGTACTTCATCGAGCAGAGCCTGATGAACGGCAAGACCGGCAAGCGCGAGGAGTGGCGGATCGCGCAGGAGGCGCACGACCCGCTCGCCACCTACTTCCAGGACCTCGACTGGGCGGACGAGGTCCTGCACGCCCAGATCGGCCGCAAGTGGCTCAAGCCCGACGTCGGCGACGTCAAGGACCTGCTCGCCCTGGCCCAGGAGATCGCCGACCGTCACAGCCCGGCGCTGGAGGCCCGCCGCGCGCAGGCCGCCCAGGAGGACTGGTGGCCGCGGCTGGTGCGTGACGTGCTGGGCCACGAGAGCACGTCCACGGCGGGCGCGGACAACCCGCTCATCCCCCGCTTCACCGCAGTGGCGTCGGGCTAGGCGCACCGGCTTCGTTCCGCCGCCTTTTGCGTAAAGAAGGGCCGCGTCACCGAAGGGTACTCCCAAAATGAACGAGGCCGATGAGACCGTGAAGGCTGCCAGCCGCCGCGCCTTGCCCGCGCCGCGATCACAGGCGTCGGCGTCGCCGCCCTGGGGCTGACCGCGCCCGCCCCGATCATGGCGATTTTGAGTGGCGTATTCGTCTCCCTCGAAGCCGCGTGAAGTTTGCGTTATCCGTTTGTGCGAGCCGCATATACGCCTGCGGCCATTGTATCACGGTTGCGGGAGCGCGGCAAAGGCCGGGGCGGGCTTCTTCGGGGCAAAGTCTTCCGCCGCCACTCCCACCTGTCGTCCGGCGAGTTCCGCCGCCAGATGCGGTAAACGTTGGCGAAAAGTCTTGGTGTTGCCCGACTTTGCTGACAAAGGTCAGTTTTATCCCGTGTTCCGGTGGGTAGACCGTCAACGCACTCCCGAAAGAATTTCATACTAATGAACGACGTGAAGACCAAGAAGGTGGATGTCTGCCGCCGCGCTTTCCTGACTCGCGTGGCCGCTGCCGGAGTCGGTGTCGCCGCCTTGGGCCTGGCCGCTTCCGCCGGGGCGGCCACCGAGCCGCATCAGCCCCTCGCCGACACGGGGCACGACTACCCGATGCCGATGTCGCACGCCGCGACCGCCAAGCAGTTCGGTATGGGGGTCATGGGGCCGGCCGTTTTGTCGCGCCTCACCAGCGAGATCGCCGTGGACAAGGCCACCAACCCGGAAGCCAAAGAGTTCGCAAACTTTGAGCTGCGTGAAGCCATCGCCGTCACCACTGTCCTCAGCCAGATGGGCATCCCGGCCCCGCCCATGAGTCCGGTGGCAAAAGCCACTCTTGCTAAGATCAAGTCCACCGAAGGCGCGGAGTTTGACAAGACCTACATCAAGGCTCAACTCGCTAACCACGAGTTCCTGCGGGATCATGCCGAGACGTATCTCAAGAACTCCCAGGGGCATACGAGCATGGAAGAGATGCACGGACGTCATCTCGCGATGCTGTCCCTGGCGACTTTCAAGGAGCACGTCGTTCACACCAAGAACATCATGGGCGACTTGATGAAGGCCGCCTAGAAGATTAAGACGGAGAAGCCCGAGGCAAAAGCCTCGGGCTTCTTTCTGTTTGTTTCTGTCTTGTGGACTGCTAATCGTTAGGCTGTTCCGCCGCGTACACCTCCACGTCGATCGGCTTGAACGAGTAATTGTTGCTCATCTCCGCCGAGCAGGCCGTCACGCCCACGATCAGGTCCATCTCGGCCCGTAGGTCCAGATAGTCCCCGGCTTTGGACGTCGGCGGGCCGATAGTCAGTTCGCCATCGGGCGCGACGAGGACGTTCATGAACACGTTAAACGTGGTCGGAATCTCGTCCGGCAGGATGCCCAGCGGCGCGAGATTGGTCGCCAGGTTGTCAAAGCAGCTCGGGTGCGGGTCGTGGTTGCCGTAGATGATCTGAAACGTCTCGGGGCTGCACGGGGTCAGCAGGAAGTCGTGCCGCCCGACCCGGTCTTCCAGCAGGGTGAACATCGGGCGGCTGCGGTTCGAGTACAAAACGTGCCCCGTGGTGAGATAGATGGTGTTGGCGTAGTCGATGGACCGGCCCGACGACAGCCACTCGCCCGCGCCGGCCTGCGCGAAGGCGACCAGGTCGGAGACCTGCTCGCCCTGCGGGTCGATGATCCGCAGCCGCCGGCCCTTTTCGAGCCGGAAGGCGACGCCCGTCTGCGGGTCCAGGTGATGACGCGCGATTGGTTCCATCAGCCCCTCCGCCCTTCCGCCGTGTGGACGTGGAACGGGCAGCGCCATTCGTCTTCCACCGCCCGGCCCGCGTACTGCCGCGCCTCGGACGCCTCGCCGAAGGCCGCCAGGTTCGGATTGAGACTCCCCTGCCAGCTTAACTCGCGCGCCCGGATCGCCGCCTGCATTTTGCCGTATCGCCCGTCGGCCTTGAGGTGGTCAAACTGGGAATGGGCGTTGAAGACCAGAGTCGGCCACGCGAACCGCCGGGCCAGCCGCGACGAGGCCGGGTGCAGGCCGACCACGAAAAAGGCGCGGCCCGCGAAGCTGAAGCCGAACTCGCCCGACTCGGGGTCGTCACTCGCGCCGGGGTCTGAGGGGCTGTAAAGCCGGTCCACGTCGTAGAGCGTCTGGAGCGTGTCCCACAGGTGCGCCTCAAACTCGGCCTCGTCTTGTACGCGCGGACCCAGGAAGCTCGCCGTGAACGTCGTGAAGTCGCCCCCCAAGCTTTCCTGCTCCAGGACGAAGGCGCAGAGGTCCCGCGCCAGCCCGGCCAGCGCGCCGGTGTCCGCCATGTCGCTGTACACGCCCATCCGGTAGGTGCCGCCGTTGAGCGCGGCCTTCGCGCCGACGCACGAGAACTGCGGGTCCAGCAGAAAAGTGCGTAGGTCGTCGTGGACGCCCTGCTGGCAGGGGGTTAGCTCCCTGTCCGGCTCCATCACCCGGACCAGCCGCCCGCCCTCAAACTTCGCGTATGCGCTGCTGGCTCGGGCCAGTTCACTGTCAAAAGGGTTGCCGTCGAACAAGCGGGAGCAGCCTTGCTCCCCGGAACGTACCGCCTGCATTGCTTGGTCTTTCTAAGCAGTTGTTTTACCGGCCCGCCTCTGCCATGAGGCGAGCGCATGTCCTTATACCCCCCGGTGTCGGACCCGAACCCAGTCCCCCGACGCTTTCCCCTTGTCGCCCCCCGCCGTTCTCGGGTATACTGAGCGGCGGCTCGCCGTGCCGACGCGGGCGGCTCCGGGCGCGGCGGAAGATCTAGGATGGACGGACGGCTTTACGAAATCCAAGACGGGGTGCGCCGCGCCAAAGCCGCCTGGCTGTGCGGGCAGGGGACGATCCGCGCCCGCCTGGGCGGCATCGGCGACATTCTGCAAGTCCCATTGGAAAACCTTCGCTCGCCGAAGGCGATGATTGGGGACAGCAGCCCACGCGGCGCGGACTAGGGCGTCATCTATCGCGCAACAAGGCGCGGCGAGGTGCTGCCGCCTATCGTCATCGTCGCAGGCGCGGAAGGTACGCCGATAGCCGAAGTGGAGGTACAAGCCGATGAACTCGACCTTCTCCGACAGCGTTATTCGAGCGACACATAGAGTCATCACTCTGGTGCGGTTTTTCGCGTACAAGAATACGGACCCGCAGACGTTGGCGCGGATGCTGGACTACGCGGACCCGCTCGGCTTCGTGCTGATGGAGCACTTCCCGGCCGGTGCCGAGGAGGAGCGGGTGGCATTTTTTCGCCAAAGGTTGCAGGACATTGAAGACACGTTCGACGGCTTCAACGGCCTGGTCGCCGGCTTCGACCAAGACATGAGGCGCGGCCAGCCAGCCCGCGAACTCGCCGCCGCGTAAAGTGTCAAAACGAACCCTCGGGCGGAGGTGCTATGGGACAAGAGGCGGAACAAGAACGAAGAATTCACCAAGATCATTGTAGACATGCAACGACGATAGAGGAGAACTGAATGGCAGACACCAAGCGCGTGTGGCTCTTTGAAGAGGGCAACGCCACGATGCGGGACGAACTGGGCGGCAAGGGCGCGAACCTGGCCGAGATGAGCAACACGGGGCTTCCCGTTCCCCCCGGATTCACTATCACGACCGGCGCGTGTAACGAGTACACGGCCCTGGGCAGGATGCCCGACGGGCTGATGGACGAGGTCAAGGCCGCGCTGGCCGTGGTCGAGGGCAAGACCGGCAAAAAGATGGGCGATGCGGCGAACCCCCTGCTGGTCTCGGTCCGCTCGGGGGCCAAGTTCTCCATGCCCGGCATGATGGACACCGTCTTGAACCTGGGCCTGAACGACGCCACCGCCGATGGGCTGATCAGGCTGACGGGCAACGCCCGCTTCGTCTACGATAGCTACCGGCGCTTTTTGATGATGCTCTCCGATGTCGCCTACTCGGACGGGACCAACCACCTCGCCAAGCACGACTTCGAGCACCTCTTCTATGACATGAAGAAGAGCCTGGGCGTCTCCGACGACCTGGACGTGAGCGCCGACAGCCTCAAAGAGCTGTGCGAGACCTACAAGGCCCATATCCAGGCCCAGTCCGGGCGGGCGTTCCCCCAGGACCCCATGCAGCAGCTCCAAGACGCCGTCGAGGCCGTCTTCAAGTCGTGGAACAACGACCGCGCCATCCTGTACCGCCGCCGCGAGAAGATCGCCGACGACCTGGGCACGGCCGTCAACATCCAGTCGATGGTCTTCGGCAACCAGGGCGAGGACTGCGGCACGGGCGTCGCCTTTACGCGCAACGCCTCGGACGGCACCAAAGAAGTCTTCGGCGAGTACCTGATGAACGCCCAGGGTGAGGACGTCGTCGCCGGTGTCCGCACGCCGATGCCCATCTCGCAGCTCCGCGTCCAGAACCCCGAGATGTACCGCCAGTTCGACGAAATCTGCACGCGGCTTGAGCAGCAGTACAAGGACATGCAGGACATCGAGTTCACCATCGAGCACAACGAGCTGTTCATCTTGCAGTGCCGCTCGGGCAAGCGCACCGGCCCTGCCGCCGTCAAGATCGCCGTGGACCTGGTCAACGAAGGCCTGATCTCGAAAGAGACGGCTCTGGCCCGCATCAACCCCGAACTGCTGGACCAGTGCCTGCACCCGATCATCAAGCCCGGCGCGAAATACGAGCTGCTGGCGAAGGGCCTGCCGGCCGGTCCGGGCGCGGCAACCGGCATCGCCGTGTTCGATGCCGCCCGCGCTGCGGAGCTTGGCAAGGGCGGCGAGGGCAAGCGCGTCATCCTGGTCCGCGCGGACACGTCCCCCGACGACCTGAAGGGCATGCTGGCCGCCGAGGGCGTACTGACCGAGCGCGGCGGCATGACCAGCCACGCGGCCCTGGTCGCGCGCGGCTTCGGCATCCCCACCGTGGCCGGCTGCTCCGACATCTCCGTCGGCCCGCGCTCGTTCACGGCGGGCGGCAAGACCATCAACGAGGGCGACCCCATCTCGCTGAACGGCTCGCTGGGCGAGGTCATCAACGGCACCGTTGAAGTGGTTGACCCCGAGATGACCGGCGAGTTCGGCGTCCTCTTGGGCTGGGCCGACGAGGCCAAGCGCCTGGGCGTCCGCACCAACGCCGACACGCCCGAGGACGTCCGCCTCGCCATCAAGCTGGGGGCCGAGGGCGTGGGCCTGTGCCGCACGGAGCATATGTTCTTCGCCGAGGACCGCCGCCCGCTCGTCCAGGCCATGATCCTGGCCGCGACGGAGGAAGAGCGGAAGACGCACCTGGACGCCCTGCTGCCCTACCAGCGCACGGACTTCCAGGGCATCTTCGAGGCCCTGGGCGATCGCCCGGCCACGATCCGCCTGATTGACCCGCCGCTGCACGAGTTCCTGCCCTCGATGGACGCCCTGATCGCCGAGGTGGCGACCCTCAAAGTGACCCATCCCGGCAGCCCCGAGCTGGCCGCCAAGGAGACCATGCTCCATCAAGTCGAGGGCATGCACGAGATCAACCCGATGATGGGCCTGCGCGGCTGCCGCCTGTCCATCGTGTTCCCCGGCATCGTCGAGATGCAGGTCCGGGCCATCCTGGAGGGTGCCATCGCCGCCAAGAAGAACGGCGCGTCGCCCCACCCGGAGATCATGATCCCGCTCGTCGGCCACGTCAATGAGCTTCGGGCCGTCCGCTCCAACCTGGAGCGCGTCGCCAAGCAAGTGACCGAGGAGCACGGTGAGGCCGTGGACTACATGTTCGGGACCATGATCGAGATCCCGCGCGCCGCGCTGACGTCGGACGAAATCGCCAAAGAGGCCGAGTTCTTCTCGTTCGGCACCAACGACCTGACGCAGATGACGTTCGGCTTCTCGCGCGACGACTCGGACAAGTTCCTGAAGCCCTACGTCGCGCAGAAGATCCTGCCCGGCGACCCCTTCGAGTCCATCGACCAGAATGGCGTCGGCAAGCTGATGAAGATCAGCGTCGAACTCGCCAAGTCCGTCCGCCCCGACATCAAGCTGGGCATCTGCGGCGAGCACGGCGGCGAGCCGTCCTCGGTGGCCTTCTGCCACGAGATCGGCCTGAACTACGTCTCCTGCTCCCCCTACCGCGTCCCCATCGCGCGCCTCGCGGCGGCCCAAGCCAACCTCAAAGACAGCGGCAGCAACCGAGACCGCTGACCTTGTGCTCTAGAAAGCCCCGCCACCCGGCGGGGCTTTCTTCTTCACCGTCCGCGTGGTATAATCGGGTAGGCCACGAAGAATGCCCAACAGACGCGCGGACCTTTGGAAGCGGACTGCCCTGGTGACGCTGGACACCGCCAAATCCTTGCGGGACCGCAGCGACTCCCGGTCCTGCGTCAACCGCATCTACTACGCCGCCTATCAGGCGGCGACCTCGGTCTGCATCCGGCACGGCGACGCGGCGAAGTTCCCACAAGGGTGGAACAACCCGTCGCACGAGCAGCTCCCGGATCTGGTGCAGAACAACGGTGACTTGTCTCCGCCTGCCCGACGCACAGTGGCCCGCATCCTGCGCCTGCTGCGCGGTTTCCGAGAAGACGCGGATTATCGTCCGGGTCGTACCGTGGACGCCGCGACGGTCAGGACATCGCTGCTGGCAGTGTCCACGCTTTTCGAGGTTCTGGAGATCACGGACAATGAACGCCGAGATGAACGTTGATACTCTCTCCCCGCATGACGTCGCAATCCGTGTGCGCCCCTACGTGACTGGCCGACACGTCGGGGACATCGCCCTGCGGATTGACGACGCCCGCATCCACCTCCGAAACGGCTACTGGAACATCCCGGTCCGCCCCTCACGCTGGCCGAACCCGTTGTTCCCCTATTACGAGACCCTGGCGGAGATTGAGGACGAGGTTCAGGAGCGGGAAGGCTTGAAAGTGACCATCGTCTCCGGTGAGCCGCTGACGGAAGGATAGCAAGCCGTTGTCCTCGCCTTCTGCCGCCAGATCGGCCTGAACTACGTCTCCTGCTCCCCCTACCGCGTCCCCATCGCGCGCCTGGCCGCCGCCCAGGCAAACCTCAAAGACAGCGGCAGCAACCGAGACCGCTGACCTTGTGCTCTAGAAAGCCCCGCCACCCGGCGGGGCTTTTTCTTTGTGTATCAAGAAGGATATTTCGTAGAAACAGCTAATAATAGTTCACCAATTAGTTTAGAAGGTCCACCATGAAAGCAGACAGCACAAAACTCGCGGGCATCTTGACACCGGCTTCGCGCTATGTGATACCTCTGTTCCAGCGAGATTATGTCTGGAACATCAACAACTGGGAGAACTTGTGGGATGATGTTGTTGAGTTGCATGATTCGCAGCGCACCAACCGCAGCCATTTTATGGGCGCGATCGTCTTGGTGCCTGAAGCAATGGAACCAAACAAGCTGCCGACATTCCAGGTGATTGATGGTCAACAGAGGTTAATCACCTTGTCGCTGGTACTTTGTGCTTTAAGGAATGTCGCGTCAGATCTGGGGCATCACGACCTCTCAAGAGAGATGACAGCGAGTTATCTTGTTCATCAGTTCAAAAAGGACGATGAGCATTACCGCGTATATCCACGATGGCGTGATCGCGATCAATATACAGCAGCCATTGAACACAAAAGCGTACCGGGTGAAACGATAAGGAAGGCCCTCGACTTCTTCACCCAGCAGTTAGAGGTAATGTTTCCGTCTGCCTCAGAGAGTGACCTCCGTGCCTTCTACGAGATGTTCTCTAACAGGCTAGAGTTCGTTCAGATCAACCTTGGTGTGGAGGAAAATCCATTCCAAATCTTCCGCAGTCTCAACTCGACTGGGGTAGATTTGGCTGAAAGCGATCTTATCCGCAACTTTATGTTCATGCAGATGAGTGAGAAGCACCAAGCTGATTTTGACAAGAACTCCTGGGAGCCGTTAGAACGCCATTTTGAGAGCCGAGACTCGAAGGACAAGGGTAAACTAGACGGCAAGGGCTTTTCGGCCTTTCTACGTGACTTCTTGATGCACGGCGGCAACTATGTCGGCATTAACGATACGTTCGAGAAGTTCGAGACCTACTGCAAAGGCAAAGCTGATGCGATAGAGGTTGTCAAAGAGCTGGATGATAATGTCCAACTCTATGATGCTGTACGCGGCTTAAAACCCCACATCTTAGGCGACGCCAATCTCGAAGGTGCTCTAAAGCAACTGCGTCAACTTGAAAGCTCTACAGCATATCCTGTTGTGCTGAACTTGCTCAACAAGGTTAGATCAGGTAGCCTCAGTGTTGACGATGCGACGCACGGAATACGCCTCTTGTCAGGCTTTATCTTGAGGCGTTACGTTTGCAATGAGTCATCAAGAACATACGGCAAATGGCTCGTCCAAGCGTGTTCCCACCTGAAAAACGGTCCTCTGGAAGATTTACGGAGCTACCTGCATAGCAGGGGCTACCCCGACGACGCTCAGTTCCAGGAAGATTTTGTAAACTTCAAGATGTACAAAGGTAACCGCGTGATGGCCCTAGTTATTCTAAAGGCCTTAGAGATGTCCTCGCTTCACAAGGAAAAAGCAGACCTTTCTACCGCCTCAATAGAACACATAATGCCTCAGAGCTTGACGCCAGAATGGATCAATGCACTTGGGCCACAGCATGGCGTTATCCATGAGCGTTGGCTACACACGCCCGGCAACTTGACGATCACCGCGTACAACCGGGAGTTGGCTCAAAAATCGTTCATCGCCAAACGCAAGATTTATGCGGACAGCCATTTCCAGCTAACCAAAAGCATTGCCCAACTAAATCCGCCGATTTGGAATGAAGCTCAAATCGTGAAAAGAGGAAGGCTTATGGCTGAGAGGGCAAAAAACATCTGGATCGGACCTGACGCTTGATCCTCCCAGATGAGAAGTTTTATGACAATTACCCTCGCTTCTGAGGTAGAGGACGCCATTGCGGAGCAGGCGCGGCGGGCAGGGACGCCGCCGGAGCGGCTCGTCTCGGACAGCCTGCGGAGCCTCTTCGTCGTGCCAAGGCCGACGCCGGACGAGATTATCGGGCTGGCGGCGCAGGTATACGCGGGGCTGTCCGGGGAAGAGATCAGGGATGTGGAAGGGATCATGCTTGGCCGAAGCCACTTTGCCGGTCCGAGGCAGCCGTTCGAGGAAAGGAACCGCTGATGACAATTACCCTCAGCCTAGACGCTGGTGCGGAAGCTTATTTGCGCGAGAAGGCCGTGCAGGAAGGACAGGAGACGGAGGCCGTGGCCCAAGCTCTGCTCGCGCAGGCGATGGCCTGGGACGCCCAGGACCGGGCTGAAACCCTGGAGGGTGTCCGGCGGGGCTTGGAATCTGGTGACGCGGGCCGGGTACGCCCTGCGGCGGATGTCTTTGGTGAGATGCGCGCGAAACTGGCATCCGGGGGCCAATGAGCTACCGCATTGAGTTCACGGATGTCGCCGACATGGAGGTGCAGAACATCCTCCTGTGGATCATGGGGCGGACGCCCGAGCGGGCGCAGCAGTGGCAGGACGGCTTAGAGAAAGCCGTGCTCTCGCTGGAAAAGTTCCCCAGCCGATGCGCGCTGCTCCCGGAAGTGTCTACCCCGGAGCGGCCGGTACGTCAGCTCATTCACGGCGCTTATCGTCTCCTGTTCACCCTTCTGGATACGGATGGTGATGGCGATTTGGACACCGTCCGCCTCCTTCATGTGCGTCATGGGGCGCGGGGGCCGCTCACCCAGGAAAACTCCGAGGGCACGGAATAACAGCCGGGAGATCATCGGCCTGAACTCCGTCTCGTGCTCCCCTACCGCGTCCCCATCGCGCGCCTGGCCGCCGCCCAAGCCAACCTCAAAGACAGCGGCGCGGGCCGAGACCGCTAGGGCCGCGATACAAAGAAGGGGCAGTTTGCTCAATGCAACTGCCCCTTTACTTTTATTTCATCATTATGCTATAACACGTACTAGGAGTACGTACCCACGTTGAAAAAACCGCCGTTTTACAAAACACCTTATGGCTCCGCACATTTAGGGGATGCGCTTTGCTTGTTGGAGGAGCTAGAAGCAGGTTCAATTGATCTTGTTATGACTTCGCCCCCATTTGCCTTGCAGCGAGTAAAGAGCTATGGGAATGTTGACCAGGCGCAGTATGTGGATTGGTTGTTTGCTTTCTGCGAGAAGGTTCATCGTGTGCTTTCCCCTCGTGGCAGTTTCGTTATTGATCTTGGCGGGGCTTACCAAAAGGGCCGTCCTGTTCGCTCTTTATATAATTATCGCATCCTCATTCGTCTCTGTGACGAATTGAATTACCGCCTTGCTGAAGAGTTTTTTTGGCACAATCCTGCTAAACTGCCCTCACCTATTGAATGGGTCAATAAGCGCAAACTTCGCGCAAAAGACTCGGTAGATACGATTTGGTGGCTGTCCAAAGAGGATAACCCAAAGGCAGATGTGACTCAGGTTCTCGTGCCTTATTCTGAACGAATGAAGAAATTGCACAGCAATCCAGAAGGTTATTATCAACCAAAGTTACGTCCATCAGGACATGACATGGGAAAGAGCTTCGCTACCGAAAATCAAGGGGCTATCCCATCCAATTTATTACAAATTGCTAATACGGAAAGTAACTCCCGCTATTTGCAGTTGTGCAAAGCTGTCGGCGCTACGGCACACCCTGCTCGTTTTCCGCAGAAGCTTCCCGCTTTTTTTATCCAGTTCTTGACAGAGCCAGGCGACACTATCCTCGATATATTTGCGGGATCGAATACAACCGGGGCCGCCGCCGAAGAATTAAAGCGCAATTGGATCGCGTTTGAACAGGAGAAACAATTTTTGGCAGCCTCCGCTTTTCGCTTTTTAGATAAAAGCGAATCCTCAGAAAAAGCCGAAGCGTTGTATCTGTCGCTAATGGAGGGTGAAGTTACCAGGCATATTGGAACGCCATACCAACCCACTCTTACAGGTTTTGACAAATAGCATGTTAGGTTGGTAAGTGCATTGTCTGCTGAACTTCTGGGGGCTTGTTAGGATACACTTGTTCTCCAGCTCGTACAAACCTCAGGGGGATTTTGGGATTGTTTAGCGCAGTCCCATTGGCTACGATCTTTTGTTCCCATTGCTGAAACAACGGTTCTAAAGTTATAGTAGGAACTCTGTATATCTCTTGAAGCTTTACTCCCTCATAGATAGCGATGTACCAGGCTGTTACTGCGCGATACTTCTTCAGGATGTCTTGATTGAGATGATGATGAGTTGTAATACCTGCGTTCTTGTTCAGTAAACGATTGATTGTTTTTAGTTCATACTCATTGCCATCTGCATCTACAGCATCATTCCCCTCCCTTCCAGGTGAGATGCGTAGTCCAAGCAGGATGAGCACTTGTAGAACTTTACCACCGTTATCTTGAAGTATATCGTGGATGCCGTATTCATCGGCAAGTTCCTGCATCTTTTCAATGCCGGCTAGTGCTAGATTAAGTCGCTCCAAGTCAGACGCCTGTTGTGCTTTTATCGCCTGCGTTTCGACAATAGGATCGGGAGGCGGTGCAGAAATAGGTTCTACAGCAACAACATTCATGATGCTGAGTGCGCTGGCATGATCGCTATCAATAAGGGCTGCAACAGGCACACCTAGGGCATTAGCGAGGTCTATTAACGCTTCAAAGGAGGGCGAACGCTCTGCTCGCTCTAGAAAACTGATGTGTTCGACTGTTTTTTCAACCATCTCCGCTAATTGTTCTTGCGTCAATCCTTTCTCGTTCCGAAGTACACGTATTTTTGCGGCGAAACGTTTCCGAGCAGTTTGGTAGTCCATAAATTGGTAGTGGTCTTTCATCAGTTGCGGTATACTGTGAGACATGGAACTTAGCCTGCCTCTTTGTCCTGCCTGTGCCAGCCTGAACACGCGCCTGTTCGGGCA